>UEXM01002539.1_pt1 | contig 12816 bp, 10 predicted proteins | sample 1796661 | NCBI WGS metagenome assembly UEXM01 (sample SAMEA4772469, study PRJEB27181) | metagenome | reverse complement strand
TCAGCATCACCGGTTGGCTGATTTGCTTCCCGGCCTTTCTGATCATCGTGGCCAGCCAACTTGTCAGCGCCCTACTGATCATCATTGGCCCCATCTTCATTGTGGCCTCGCTCTTTCGCAGAAGCAGCAGATATACGGAAGCCTGGGTCAATCAGCTTCTCACCTACTTCATGTTGTATGTCCTGATCATTCTCGTAGAGCACCTGGCGGCAGAAATCTTCGAGCAGATGCATCTGCGCCTGGAGAATAAGGCCGCACTGGCTCAACTCGGCTTTATCTCAGAAATGCTGTTGGTCGGTCTGGTCATGATGGGCGTATCGCTGATGACGCCTTTCCTTGCCGGTGGTCTGGTTGGCGTCACCGCACCCGGTATCCAAAACGCCCTGCGCTTTATTCCCGGGCCAGGGATGTTGCGACACCTGAAACCCAGCACACCATCCCCACGACCGGGTGGCGCAGGAGGTAGCGGCTATCTCAAACGGTGGGGCAGGTCATGACAAAAGCGGAATTCACCCTGTGGCTCAAACGGTTCCGTACCGGCTGCTGGATGGTCTTCGGTGTAGCAACGCTCGTATTCGCCCTAACCAGTTTCCTGGAAATGACGGTGGCCAACTCGCTCCAAGAGGCATCAACACCGCCAGACCCACCCGAATCCTACCGCTGGTTCATGGTGATGCTGCTGGCCTGCATCTGCGCCACCTTTGCCGGTCAGGGCCTGACCTGGTTAACCCGGCCAGACGAACGCGAGGACCGCTAGCGCAGTGGTTTTATGGACGCTCCCGATCGATGCCGATGGGACATCGGCACCGATCGGGAGCCACACACAAAGACATGGCTAACCATGAGGGACTTTCATGAAAACGCTCACTATCGCAAACCAGAAAGGCGGTGTCGGGAAAACCACACTCGGCCTGCACCTGGCATTCAATCTGCTTGAACAGGGCAACCGTGTGCTGTTCATCGACCTGGACCCGCAGGGCAACAGCTCCAAAACCCTGGACCAGTACAAGACCTTTGTGCCGGCCAGCGCCCTGTTCATGGCCAATACCGGCAAGGATATCGAGGCGGCCAATTTCCAACTGATCCCGGCCAGCCCGGAGCTGATCGATGTGGATCGCAAGCCATGGGAGGACATGGCGCATCTGGCCAATAACCTGGCCCTGGTGGACGACCAGTTCGATTACTGCCTGATCGACACGGCCCCCACCATGGGGCTGCGGCTGACGGCCTCACTGATTGCCGCCGATTATGTGCTGTCACCCATTGAGGTGGAAGAATACAGCCTGGACGGCCTTCAGAAGCTGCTCAAAACCATCTTCAGCGTGAAGAAGAACCTGAACCCGAAACTGGAGTTCCTGGGCATTGCGGTCAATCGCTTCAACAGCCGCAACGACCGGCAAATCGCTGCCTTCAAAGCCCTGGCCGCCCAGTACGGCAGCTATATCCTGCCGCAACCCATCGGCATCCGAAAATCCATTCCGGAAGCGCTGTCTGATGGCATCCCGGTTTGGCAGCTCGGCAAGCAAAACACCGCCGCCCGAATTGCAGGCAAAGAGATCTTGACCCTGCTAGAGATGGTCCATGCCAAAATCGCCAGTATCCAGGAGCCCGCCCATGCCTAACCCTCTGGACCTGAGCGTACTGTCGGATCTGGAAAACTTCAGTGATCTGGATAGCGCACAATCGCAGAACAAAGATGACTCCCCCTTCCGCCTGCTGCCCTGGGACAAGATCGAGGAAGACCCGGACCAGCCGCGCACCCACATGGACGAAGACGCCCTGAAGGAGCTGGCCGACTCCATGAAGCAGAAAGGCCAGGACGGACAGCCCCGTGGGATCTTGCAGCCCATCAGTGTGCGGGAGAACCCGGACAAACCTGGCCATTATCTGATTAACCATGGCCACCGTCGCCATCGCGCCCAGGGCCTGGCGGGGCTGAAAGCGTTGCCGGTGCCCGCCGTCCTGAACAACCTCAGCACCCAGGCGGACCAACTGCTGGAGAACATTCAGCGCGAGGATCTGGATGCCATGGATATTGGCCAATCCATCGACGCCCTGGTCAGCAAGGGCTGGAAGGTGACCGACATTGCCAAGCAACTCGGCAAGAACAAGTCCTGGCTGGCTCGCTACCGGCTGCTGTACCAAAGCGATGACACCCTGAAAACGCTCTATACCAGCGGCCTCTGCCGTGACGTTAACGCCCTGGTTGAACTGGCCAGGGCCCAGGACAAACACCCGGCAGACGTCTCCCGGTTTATCCAGGAGGCATTATCTGGTGAAGCCACCCTGTCACGATCCGCCGTCCAGGGGTTTCTGAACAGCCTCAAGGGGGCATCAGTGCCAAAACCCGCACCTGGGCCTGCCACACCATCGTACTCAGCCACAAATGGCGACACGTCCCTGTCTGATGGAGATCCGCAGGCACCGCCCCCACAATCGGGGGACAGCGACAGTAACGAAAGCGTCACGCAAAAACCCGCCACCTCTCACTCGTCGCCGCCTGATTCGGCCCGAATCAGCAACCCGACCCTGTGGGTGAGCTGGAACATGGAAGGGGAACGCTATACCGGCAAGGTCATGCTAGCCCGCCGCCCCAGTAGCACAGGGATGTTGTGGATCGAGGAGCAGGACACAGGCCGTGCTTTCGAGCTGGTGGCGGCGGACGTCACCCTGGAGGGGCTGACAGAATCCAAATAACCGGCTTATACTGAATTTGGCCGCTTTCCATGGCGTCCAACCCTTGATGAGAAGCGGCCTACGGGCCGCTTTTTTATTGGAGAAACATAGACTCTCCGCATCTGGCCTACCCTATGCCTTACAGGCAACCCCTGATCGCAAGGAGGCTTCATGACTGATAAAGCCAAACTGTTTATGGACGGCGACAGCCAGGCCGTACGCTTGCCTGATCACTACCGTTTCGATGGGAACGAGGTGTATATCCGCCAAGATCCAGAAACTGGCGATGTCATATTGAGCTCCCGCCCTAATGGCTGGGATGAGTTCTTTGATATGCTGGACAAAGACCCAATGCCGGAAGACTTCATGGCAGATCGAGGCCAGGGCGAGCTGCCCGATGGAAACCCACTAGATGGCGTGGATGATCAAGCCTCAGATTCTCGCGCAATAATGCGCCGTATAGCGAATAGCCACGAGCAATGGGACGAATTCATGGAGAACCTCAAAGCCCAGGATAAGAAACAAGGGCTTGAGTCCAAGCAGTGATATGGCCCAAACCGGCCTGTCATTACGCCCAACCGCCTGCCACTGCGCGTTTCAGGAGCACCATCATGGCGACTGCCCCGAAAAAGAAGACAATCACCTTTCGTGTTGAGCCTGAACTGAAAATAGCCTTTATTGAAGCGGCTAAGCGCAACAACCAAACTGCCGCTCAAGTGCTGCGCGAAGCCATGCGCCGTTATGTTCAAGCGACAGCGACCAGCAAACCTAGCCCACATATGGATATGGCAGCGGTGATGAAGCACATTGCTGGCAAGCAAGCTGACTGGGATGCGTTCATGGAAGACCTGAAGGCAGAAGACGAGAAGCGGGGCATGGTCGCAAAATCATAGCCCTTCCAGGAACAGTCGTGCCACCACCTGAAAACCTTCCTGTAATCGCCCATAACGAACGAACCGCACCACCCGCAATCAACCCCCACCCATAACAAGAAAACGGATCTGAGGGCGCTACAGGCGACCTCATGGCTTCAGCCGTAGCAATACTGAAAGCTCTCTCTTTCTCAAGACCGCCACAATCAAACTTATCCACAGAATCACGTTATCCACAGCGATTTATTTTCTTTTTATTTCTTATTAGTGGCTTATTACTTATTAGTCGTTCGGGTTTACCGCATGCGGGTAAACCGCGTGCGGAAAACCCGAACGCGGTGTGGATAAGTCACAGCACCTTCCGCAAAGCAGAAGGCCTAAACCCAATCTCTATCTGCTTATGAGGAGCCTTTACCCCAAGATAGATATCCAGTTTGTCCAAAATGGGAGCCAAGGGAATAACCAACCCTTCCTCAACAGACTCAGTAAGACGAGAAAATAAAACTGTCTCTTCGCCAGTGACGATCACTAGACATGCAAGGGAATCCACTTCCCTAGGAGCCTGGAGAGCTTCAAGGAGGCCCTCTAAAATAGCGCCTATAGCACCTCGTTTGACGCCATACCTCTGTTCCATAAAAGAGATAATTGTGATTGCCAGCAACTCAACTCTAGAGAATACACGGCTTCGGCCACTGCCTTGATCCAAGGTAAAGGGTGGCAAATCGCGCAAAAGGGCCCTTATCTGATCCCTCGTATAGCCAGTCATAGCGCAGGCATCTGCCATCTTTAACGTTCGAACATTCATCTGATGCTTAGTTTTGGTCACAAGTATTGCGACTCATTAGAGCACTCAACCAGTCTAGTAGGCAACAATATGTGCCTATTAGACGCATATATATGTTAAGGTGACCCAAAACAGGCTTTGGCTATGGCCACTACTGGCCAATGTCGGGTTCCTGTAGGATGCTACGCCAATTCGAGAGAACAACATCGAGCAAAGTCATGGCTACCGCGGACCAGATTAAATCGCTAATTAGATCCTATTCTGAGGAGGATAGAGAGCGCTTCTATTCGATAGCGCTCCAGGTAGCAGCTCATGAAGCAAAACAAGGACATGCAACACTTGCCCATGAGATCCGTGCCCTTGTAGATAATCATAAGAAAAGGGCCCAGCAAGGCCTGAAAGTAGCCCCCTTTCCCCAGGAGCTGAAAGGCCTAGTGGTATCTGACATGCCAGATATCCCCCTCCAGTCCCTAGTTGCACCTCAAGCAACATTAGAACGATTTCGGCGAACCATAAAAGAGTTCTATCAAAGAGGAAAACTCCATAAATACGGACTATCAAATCGGCGCCGCATTCTTCTCGCAGGCCCGCCAGGCACCGGGAAAACAATGTCTGCACGCGTTTTAGCACACGAGCTGAAACTCCCGTTGTACACGGTCCAAGTAGATCGACTCGTGACTAAGTTCATGGGGGAAACTAGTGCTAAATTGCGCCAAATATTCGACATTATGGAACAGAAACAGGGCATTTATTTCTTCGACGAATTCGACGCAATTGGCGGAGATCGCTCGATGGACAATGATGTTGGTGAAATGCGCCGAGTGCTGAATGCTCTCCTACAATTTATAGAGCAAGACCAGTCGGACAGCATAATTGTTGCGGCTACCAATAACCCTAAGCTGTTGGACCAAGCCTTATTTCGCCGCTTCGATGATGTTCTTTATTATTCTCTTCCTGATGAAGAGGAGAGGAAACATCTTATCGAAATAATTATGGGAACATTTCTTGCCAGCAAGTTCGCTTGGAACAAAGTATTGTCTAGTAGTGCCGACTTAAGCCAAGCTGAAATTGGCTCCGCATGTCGCGATGCAATTAAGGATGCCGTACTGCACGACAAATCCAAGGTAACTGCTTCAGAACTAATCTCCACCCTAGATCAAAGAAAACAGGTCTACACACAGCTCTAATACTCTAAACCACTAAAAAATAAGAAAGTTTATGGATAAGCTTCCTCACATCGTTCTTCCTACCAAACCAGAAACTCGCCTATATACCAGCACCCTATCTCCACGATTCCAAAGAATCCCTCCTCCAAGGGAGCGTGTTCAGCATGGCCAGTATTTGAAAGGGAAATTTGAGGGAGCATGGGAAGAATCACAAAGCAGCCAACTCGCCCTAGTTGGAGCTCGAAACGGCGTTTACATTGAGTTTATCAGTGACCCAGGGGCTGAATTGGTAACTAAGAGCCTTGAGGATATGAAGTCCAAGGAAGTGAGGCTGCTAAATGTGCGCACAGAAGAAAGTGATGGTGGGGGACTAACCACATTAGCCACAGTATATGTATCCAACAAGAAGAAAAGCTATTTCATTAACAAATTAGAAAAATACATTTCCGAAAATACCGCCACCGGAAAACCGAAAAATCAGGATTTAATTGCAAGCATATCCGAAGTAAGAAGCGCATTATTAGTCGATTCATTCTGGACTGATACAAAAGAATCAAAACCCAGCACAGATAAAACCTGGATAGAAGTATGGCTTAGAGGGGATTCGGATAATGACGCAAAAAAATTCAACGGCATACTATCTAAACTAAAATTAGAATCTCGACCAGGCGTAATAAGATTTCCTGAACGCATGGTCAAAGTTGTTTTCGCCAACCTCTCGGACCTAGAAAGAATAACGCAGGCGAGCGATCTAATCGCAGAGTACCGTTTAGCAAAAACCACTTCAGCTTTTTTTATGGAGATGGCCCCTAAAGAGCAAGCAGGCTGGGTTGAAGATTTACTAAGGCGCATTGATCAACCAGAAAACCCCAACTCATCAGTGTGCATCCTGGATACGGGAATCAACAACGGACACCCATTAATCCAGCCTTTCCTTGCTGACGAAGATTGCCAATCCGTGAATCCAGCCTGGGGGGAACATGACCATGATCGTCATGGCACCCTCATGGCTGGGACTGTTTTATATGGAGACCTCACTCCATTACTTGAAAACAGCGACTCTATTGCAATCCCCCATATTTTGGAGTCTGTCAAAATTCTGCCTCATGATGGAGAAAATGAGGCTAACCTCTGGGGCCACATAACAGCTCAAGGTGTCAGTCGAGCAGAAATTGAAGTCCCCGACCGCCGAAGAACTTTTTGCATGGCTGTGACTGCCACAGACACCCGAGATAGAGGACGCCCAAGTTCTTGGTCAGCAGAAATAGATCAGCTGGCCGCCACATGGAACGAACAGCGGCTATTTATCATTAGCGGCGGAAACTCACTTCAGACCATAGAAACCCAGAACGCGGCTCAGGACTACCCTGATATCCAGATAACAGAATCGATTCACGATCCCGCCCAATCCTGGAATGCCCTCACAGTCGGAGCAATTACAGATTTAGTAGATATCATTGACCCAAAATTGGAATCTTACCGCCCTGTAGCCGAGGCAAAAACTCTATCGCCATTCTCCACAACCTCAACCACATGGGAGGAGAATAAGTGGCCAATCAAGCCTGAGCTAGTGCTCGAAGGTGGCAATTTAGCAATAGATGATTCAGGTTTTGCCACCGAGTGCGATGATCTCTCAATTTTATCAACAGCTTATAAGCCTGATTCTCAAGGCTACTTTTATCCTTTCAACATGACGAGTGCAGCCACCGCTCAGCTAGGCAGGATGGCCGGATCTATTAGAGCCGAATATCCAGGCTACTGGGAAGAAACTATCCGTGCGCTGCTAGTCCACTCTGCAAGTTGGCCAGAAGCCCTGAAACAGCAGTTCATTTCTACTGAGAAGAAGAGCGACTACCAAGCTCTTTTGAAGATTTGTGGCTATGGAGTCCCTGATCTCGACCGCGCCCTCTACAGTGCAAAAAACTCTTTGACAATAATTGCTCAAGAAGAATTGCAGCCATACGACAAAAAGGAAGGTGGGGGGCTTCGCACCAAAGATATGCACTTCCATGACCTTCCTTGGCCAGTGGAAGTCCTGCAATCACTTCCGGACGACGTTGAAGTAAAAATGAAAGTAACGCTTTCATATTTTATTGAGCCAGGGCCTGGCGAGATCGGCTGGAAAGACCGGTATCGCTATGCCTCTCATGCACTGAGATTCGACATCAATAATCCTGGAGAATCCAAAGACGAATTTATCAAACGGGTAAACAAGGCTGCCAGAGTAGAAGATGAAGAGCTAACAAGCACCCAATCAGCTTCCGGACATTGGCTCCTTGGTTCAACAGCTCGAGACAGAGGCTCTATCCACTCTGATACCTGGATCGGGACATCCGCAGAGCTAGCGACCTCTAATTTTATCTCCATCATGCCGAAAATCGGTTGGTGGAGAGAGAGAGCACACCTTGGCTGCTGGCATCGAAAAACTCGTTATAGCTTGGTCGTCTCAATAGAGACAGAAAGCACGGATGTAGATGTATATACACCAATTGCTACCCAGCTCAAGCTACAGGTTCCTATAGAGATTCAAACCTAACATCAGTCAAAGTCGATGATAAGGAGTGCCCTATAAAGGTTAGGAGCTCCTCGCTAAAGGAAGAGGTACAGAAGAGGTACACTGCCAAGTTTTTTCTGCTTTCGGAAAATTACGCTAACCTACTGTTATTAAAATACTTTCTATTACGCGACATTACGCTCAGCAACCCTTGATTTTGCTGGCTTTGCATTATACCTTGCCAACTCATAATCGATTGGTCCCAGGTTCAAGTCCTGGTGGGCCCACCAATTTCTTCTACGTCAAACGCTTTTTGTTTTTGTAACCATAGTTTGGCCATTTTGGACAAACCATGATGATAATGTTGGCATAGTTTGTCCTCTTGCCTTCTCTATCAGGGCTTCCTGCCTCATCTAGCTGTGAACGCATCCTTGCTGGCAATAGACCTAGAAGCCAGAATCTTCAAAATCAGCACGGCAAACTCATCTGCCACATCCTTGCTATCCAGCACCGGAACGGACAGTTTTTCATGGTCACCCAACGCATCCAGAACCGCATCAGACACTCGTTTCGGAAATAGTCCATGCATCACCTGGTCTTTGCTGTGATTGCGGACCTGCTGCATAACCTCTTCGTCCCGCTCGATACGGTCCGCAATCCCATTGGCAAAGTGCAACTTGTCGTCGTCACCCACCTCGGCACCGAATAAATCATTAAGCCGATCAATGATCTCTGAGAGAGCCTTTTTCTCAGGATCGTGTGGCTTGCCTGTGCCTACCGCATTACCGGGCTTTAGGTCGTAGTCACCTTCGGCATCCGCCAGGCGTAAGTCTTTCTCTGTACGCTTGGTCATGCGGTAGTGAGTGAGCGCCAGCTCAGAGACATCCACCTGGTCTTCATCCAGTCTGTCGATCCGCAGCAGCGGATATAGATGCTTGGCGAAGACACATAACTGCTCGAGCTCGGTGTCGTCGTAGTGAACAATCTGGGAAAGGAATTCATAGGCCCGCACAAAAGACTGCAGATTCTTGCGGAACAGGTCCAGGGTATCCTTCTGTTCACCGGCCTCCTTGAGTTCCTGTTCGGCCTTTTGTATGCCCTGTTTGTCACCATTTCGCTCTGCGGCTCTGAGAGCCTCACGCCATACGCGAATATCGTCCTGTGCCGCCTTGTAGCGAACGCCAAAGCGCTCCTTTGCTGGCTGACAGTAATAGCTCAGCTTGCTGGCCGCCGCACGGGGATCAAAGAAGGCCTGCGCAAACTGGGCAACCTCTTCCCAGTGATAGATCTGCTCCGCATCCAGAATCTTCTGCAAGTCGTAAACCACATTGGCGTCCGACACATCCTCAAGCTCTGCCTTGTTGTAGTAAGGCGCGAAGGCATCAAGGATAGCCTTACTCTCATTGTAGAAATCCAGCACGAAGGTCTGCTTGCCGGGGTAGAGTCGATTCAGACGGGACAAGGTCTGTACGCAATCCACTCCTTGCAGCTTCTTGTCTACATACATGGCGCACAGCTTGGGTTGATCAAAGCCGGTCTGGTACTTGTTCGCCGCGATGATCACGTTGAAATCGTCGGTATCGAAGGCCTTGGCAAGATCCCTGCCGTTCAAGCCTGGGTTGAGCAGCACGCTGGCTTCTGTCACTTCCTCGGGAATCACACCATCAGGAGGAACGCTGCCAGAGAAAGCCACCAGCGGAAAGATATCCTGGTAGCCCTTTTCCTGCACATAGGCACGCATGGCCAGGGTATAGCGCACCGCTTCCTGTCTGCTGCCGGTGACCACCATGGCCTTGGCCTGGCCGTCCAGGAGGTGGCGTACATGCTCGCGGAAGTGCTCCACGATGATTTCCACCCGCTGGCTGATATTGTGCGGATGCAGGCGAACCCAGCGCGCTAGCGCCGCTGACGCCTTCTTGGATTCGACTTCGGTGTCATCCCCCTTCGGATGAGACAGACGCCAAGCGGTGTTGTAGGTGGTGTAGCAACGTAGCACATCGAGAATAAAGCCTTCTTCAATCGCCTGGCGCATGGAGTACACATGGAAAGGCTCAGGCTTATTATCACTGCTGACCGGCATACCCGGGTCTGCCGGGCGCCCGAATAGCTCTAGGGTCTTGGCCTTTGGGGTCGCAGTAAAGGCGTAATAACAGATGCTTTCACTGGGCTTGCGCGAAGCCACAGCGGCATCCATCAGCTCTTCCGCACTGATTTCCTCCCCTTCCGGCAAATCACCGCCCAAAATGGCTTTCAGTTTGGTGGCAGAGGAGCCTGTCTGTGAGGAGTGCGCCTCGTCCGCGATGACGGCATAACGTCCCTTCGCCAGCTCCGGGCGCTTGTCGATGGCATCAAACAATGCCGGGAACGTCTGTATCGTCACAATGATAATGCGGGTCTGCTCTGCCAACGCATCTGACAGCTGCTCAGACTTGCTCTGGCTGCCAATATCACGGGTAATAGGCCGCACTACCCCGCTGGCATGCTCAAACTGGTAAATGGTGTTCTGTAACTGGCTGTCCAGAACCGTGCGGTCGGTGACCACCACCACCGAGTTGAACAGGCGACCACCCTCTTCATCATAAAGGGAGGCCAGCTGGTGAGCGGCCCAGGCGATGGAGTTGGACTTGCCAGACCCGGCACTATGCTGAACCAGATACTTATTGCCCGCCCCTTCTTCGCGGGTGGAATCCAGCAACTGATTCACCACATCCCACTGGTGATAGCGGGGAAAAATCAGGGTTTCCTTGGTGTATTTCTTACCACCGAAGTCTTCCTTTTCTTCCTTTTGCAAATGCAGGAAGCGACCCAATATCTTCAGCCAGGCATCAGGATGGAACACCCGCTGCCACAGGTAACCAGTGACATACTGACTATCATTATCCGGGCGAGGGTTGCCCGCACCGCCTTCCTCTGCGCCTGGGTTAAACGGCAAAAAGAACGTGTCTTTACCCTTTAACTGGGTGGTCATGGCCACCTCATCCTGGCTCACTGCAAAATGCACCAGCGCGCCGCGCTTGAAGGTCAGCAATGGTTCCGGCTTGCGGGTCACTGGGTCTTTTACCGGGCGGTCATAGCGATATTGTCGCTTGGCGTTCTCAACCGACTGCTTGAACTCGCTCTTCAGCTCCAGCGTTGCCGTGGGGATACCATTAACGAATAACACGAGATCCAGGCGAGGATTGTAGTCGCCTTCACGAAAATGCGGGGAATAGGACACCTCTGGCACCACCCGTAGCCGATTGGCCTGGTAACGCGCCAGAGAGATTCTGGATTCATGCCATGGTCTGGCTTAAAGCTGCACAGGTCGATCTTGACGCCAGGCACTTTGAAGCCATGGCGTAGCACTTCCAGGCTGCCATGCTTATCCAGCTCCCGCACCACCGCCTTGAGGAAAGCAGCTTCCGGCTTCTGAGGGTTGTTCTTGCAGAACTTCTCCCAGCGCTCTGGCCAAGCGCCCTTGAAATACGCCAGCAGATCTTCCGGATAGAGGGCAGCGGCCCTGTCGTAGCCACTAGCCGGGCCGGTGAGCCAGCCCCCTGACACCATCTGGTCGATGATATCCTGCTGAAAACGTGCTTCTCGGCTATCGGCCATTATAACTTCCCCTAAATTATTGTTGAGCCGCGTAAATCGCCAACCCCGAGACAACATCGAGGGTAGACTCTGAGCTCTGCACATCCTTGTCTGGAAACACCCTTTCGACCAGTTCCTTGACCCCTTTTGCACGGCTCATACCGCCCGTAAGAGAAACCATATCGAAGTCTTCATTAGAAAACTCCTTCAGCAAAACCTTTAGCTTCTCTAGGTATCGAGCCATCGCATCAGCATAGATAACGCCATCAATATCGACCCCATGCTCTTCACCGATAAAGTCGATCACCTTTCTGCTGCGACTTTCCTGCCCCAGCTCAATCTTGCTCTCTTCGGCCAACCTGTTTAATCGAATGGTATTACCGGATTTTTTGAGGTGATTCAGGCGCCCCCTGAATGGCTCCGGCATCAAGCGAAGATCCGCCTCAATAAATTTTTTCTGGTACTCAATATGCTGAACATTAGCGGCATAGGCGAAATAGGAGTTCAACGCAGGGACGCCCCTCACCTCCTGCCCCTTTCCAAAGAAAGGCATATACCCCTTCTTGTTCAGCTCGCGATCTACGTCATTCCCCCCTAGCAAATAGCCCTGTTGCCGATGAGGAATTGGAGCGGGCTCAGCACCGCCAAGGGTCACTAAAGACAAATCCGCCGTACCTCCGCCTAGATCAACCACCAGAACCTTGCGAGGAGCATCTTGAGAAACGTGGAATTGGTAGGAAGCAGCACTAGGCTCATACATAAAAGAAACATTGGACATGCCGGCAAGCTCAGCAGCATGGGTAATGATGGAAATGGCCCGGTTATTCTCATCATCATTCTGCTTTTTCCCGAAGTTAACAGGCCGGCCAATAACAACCCCGGCGACCTTTTCTCCCGGAAATTGCAGCTCTACCGCTTCAGCGACTTTCCTAAACAAGCTCCCAATAGCTCTTTCTAAAGGCACTGAAAGCCTCGAAGGCAAGCCATGAGCCAGAAAAGCCTTCGGGTTGTAGAGCAAAAGCCCCTTGCGATCATTATTCAGGTAGGCATCAACTGCCTCATTGCCAAACAACGCCCCTTCAAGCTGGCTTTCCTCCAGATTTCCAAGAACGCGATCTTTACCCGCTTCTGATTCAAGCCATTGTCTGCGGGCTGTTTCAATTGCGCGCTTATCCTTTTCTGCTGGCGTCGTTTCTACAGGCTCCGGAATGCGGGTAATGGCGTCGTTCAACATCCGTTGATACTTCGGAG
>UEXM01002130.1_pt2 | contig 12817 bp, 13 predicted proteins | sample 1796661 | NCBI WGS metagenome assembly UEXM01 (sample SAMEA4772469, study PRJEB27181) | metagenome | reverse complement strand
CTTAATATAACAACAGAAGGCGATAGTAATGACTTTTCGTTTGACATTGGAGAAACAGCTGATGGTTCAGAATCAGTAGTTAATTTTGTTCTTGATGGAGATAATAATATTATTAACTCTACAATAAATGGAACTAAAGCTACTCTTACAGTTACTATTAATAATAGTGCATCATTAGCAACTACAAGTGCTAATAGTGATGAAGGTGTTGCAATAACAACAGTACAGACAGGCAACGGAGTACATGGACACGGAATAGAAGTAGATGTAACAGGTGGCGGTGGTACGATTGATATAAACCAAAGTGGACTTAATGACCAAAAAGTAGATTTAACTATACAAGGCGATAGCTTTGATGTTGACATCACGCAATCTGATTAGTATATTCTTCTTGTTGATAACCCCTCCGGCGTTTGCTAACATTGGAGAGGTTATTGACCAGAAGGGTGTAACTAACATTGAAAGAGGAAATGATGGGTTTGAGTCAATAGACGAAGGATTTAGTATGGAATCAATGGATACTGTTCGTACAAAGAACGGACGGACTTCTATAGAATTCATTGATGACACACGAGTAGACGTAACTGAACATTCTAAATTAATCATTGATTCGTTTGTATATGACCCAAACACTCAGACAGGTTCATTATCTCTTAAAGCATCATTTGGTACGATGAGATATGCCTCTGGACAGATAGCAAAGAATAGTAGACAGAATATAAAAATCAAAACTCCAACTGCCGTAGTTGGTGTTAGGGGTACAGATTTTTCAATGACGATTGATGAACTTGGTAGTAGTACCATTGTTCTACTGCCGTCATGCAATTTAAACGGTGATTGTATAGTCGGAGAGATTACGGTTGCATCAGAAGTTGGTATGGTTATAATGAACCAAGCCTTTCAAGCTACTGTTGTGCCTAGTCCATACACAGAACCAACACCACCAGTAATTTTAGATTTGGATGAGGCTGGTGTTTTAAATTTATTGATAAGAAAAAAACCAGTAGAGTTAGAAGAAGCTGAAGAAAGGAAAAGAGCAAAAGAACTTGCAGATTTTCTTGGCATGGATTATTTACAGTTTGATGTTTTTAAAACAAATGAACTTTTGGACGTAAAGGACAGTACATGGTCTACGGAATTAGATGTAGACTTTCTGGATGAAGATTTATTGAGAGATATTTTGGATGTTCTTAATGAACAACTAACATTACAAATGAGAGATGAATTTACGAAAGAAAAGGATGGAGTTCAATTAGGTAAAAATCCTACTACTGGTGTTGAGATATATGACTACAATACAAACTGGAAGTTCAGAAGAGATGGTGGAAATAATGTATTTGACGCCGATTTAAGCAAGAACTATGATTATAGAATTAATTTGAAACAAGATGAAATAGAACTTTACGATATCCCCATTGGGGAAGGAAGCAATAATGAAATTAATATTATCCAAGTTAGGTAAGACAATAACTGGTACTCACATAGGGATAGTCCTAATCGTATCATTTTTCTATGCACAATCATGTATAGCAAATGAAATTTATGTGAATCAAATTGGTGATGACTTGGAAATGCAAGTTATACAAGATGGTGAAGGCAACTATTTTCAGTATTGTACAAACGGCAATGATTCAAATTGTAAAGATGTAGATGGCAACGCACACGGTCGGGCAGACGGTTTCGCTAGTGACAATGCTATAGTGAATAGTGGTACAGTTGGCGATGACAATCGTGTTGTTGTAGCACACGCCACTGGGCAAGGCAACAACAACATCAATGAAACAAACATTGGAATTATAGGTGACCGTAACAAGGCACAAGTCTTGTTTTCAAACTCTAGTAGTGGAAGTCACAGTTATAGCAATCAAGATTGGGGTGGTACTAAAGAAAGTAATATTCTAATTACAGGCGATGATAATACTGTAAATGTTAGTAGTGACAGTTATGGAGAAGTTTTCTCTGAGATTGAAGTAACTGGTGATGACAACAGTGTAACACTATGGCAAAGGTCAATGAATAATAGTGCTTCAATAGACGTAACTAATGCAGGCGGCCCTAGTACTGTCACTGTTCATCAACTTGGATCAAGTTACCAAGACACAGGATTAAACACATACAGTCTTACACAGTATTGCACAAATGCAAATGGATGTTCTGCTTCAGTAACACAATACTAACACCTAAATAGGTGTATGAAATGGATTACGCACTGGGCAACCGCCCTATTAACCCTATTTGTTGTCTCTTTTGTTGGATGGAGTGACCCCTTTGTTAAGGAAACTCTGCGCCTAAAGTCATTCGACTTAATCCAACAATACGACACTCCACAGTTATCTTCAGACATTGCAATACTAGAAATAGATGAACAGTCTATTGAGAAGTATGGACAATGGCCTTGGAAGAGAACTGTCATTGCAGATATGATATGGCAACTCAGAGATGCAGGCGCTGGGATAATCATTCTACCTATTTTGTTCTCAGAAGAAGACAGACTTGACGGTGATATGGACTTAGCACAATCACTTGCTGGTAATGGTATTGTCATTGCCCAGACAGGGACTTCCCAAACAAACAAGAATGCAGTTCCAAGAGGAGTTGCAAAGATAGGTGACCCACTTCCTTGGTTATTTGAGTGGGATGGTATGTTGGGCCCAATAGAATTGCTTGGGTTAAATGCAGACGGAGTTGGTGTAATATCAACTGTACCAGAGATAGATGGAGTTGTAAGACGTTTACCACTTTTAATGAGAGTCGGTGAAGAGATATTCCCATCTATTGCAATGGAGACTATTCGTGTTGCAACAGGTGATCCATCGTATCAAGTAAAGACACAAGAAGGTGGTATCACTGCAATGCGTGTACCATCATATCCTACAATCAAGACTGATGCTTTTGGTAGAATATGGTTGAGATACAATACAGATTTCCCTACACTAAGTGCAGCTGCTGGTGAGTATGACTCTCTGGTTGGTAAGACAGTAATCATTGCAACTACTGCTGAGGGACTTGGTAGTGTTATTGCAACACCTAAAGGTGAACAGTATTCATATGTTCCAGTTGCTACATCTTTACAGACAATCCTAAATGGTGAGACACTTATTAGATTTCCAGAATCTACATTCTTGGAATGGTTGTCTGCACTTGGACTTGGATTGTTATTAATACTACTTGCAACTAGAGCTCCTTATTGGTTATCTGGTATTATGATTATTGCAATCCCAATCGGGGCAGTCTACGGTTCATACTATTACTTCATAAATCATCTGTGGTTGATTGATTGGAGTTGGGTTGTTATGGTAACAACACTGGTTGGATTTCATGCAATATTCAATAGGTTCACAAAAGAATTCTTTGAGAAACAGGCTATCAAGAAACAGTTCGCTGGATATGCATCTCCTACAGTTGTACGACTACTGCAAGAGAACCCAGCACTTATCAAGGATGGTATGAAGAAAGAGATATCTATTTGCTTCTCTGATTTACGAGGATTTACTCCATTGGGTGAATCTTTTGGTGATGATGTTAAAGGGTTGACCAAAGTGATGAACGGATATATGGACGCCATCACTCAACCGATATTAGATGCAGACGGTATGGTTATCAAATACATTGGTGATGCATCAATGCATGTCCACAACGCACCAATTAATGATCCACAACACCCTAAGACAGCGGTGCAGTGTGGATTAGATATGTTAAAAGCAGTGGAGATATTCAATGACAAAATTACAAAAGAGGGACGCCCACCAGTGGGTATGGGAGCTGGGATTAATACTGGTCTTGGTTATCTTGGCGAAATGGGTTCAACTTTACGACACAGTTATGATGTGCTTGGAGACTCAGTAAGTACCGCCGCAAGAATAGAATCAAAATGCAAAGAGTATGGATGCGTCCTATTAGTAGGTGAAAATACCTACAATCAGACTAAAGATGATTTCTTTTATCTAAAGATAGATGACCTTGCAGTTAAAGGAAAGACTGTGGGCATCCGTATATATACTGTAATAGACTCTCATTGTGACACACTATCACAAGAGAAGCATGAGGAGATGCATTTGTTGTATACTGCCCAGAATTTCGATACTTCTATACGGATGTGTCGAGAATTGAAGGGTGAGTTTGGTGGACAATTAGATAAGTATTATGACATGTGGATTGAAAGATGCATATACATGAAGACACAAGAACTTCCAAAGGATTGGAATGGTGTCTTTATTGCAACAACAAAATAGAATGAGGTGATAATTATGTTGTGGAAAAATTTACTACTAATTAAGTTTGAAAATGGTTTTCGTATTATGCCAGATAACAAAGAAGACGATAAGTACTTTGTATTAGATGAATGTCAACTTGAAATTGGAGACGAATTTAGAGTGGGCCCAAATGGGTACTTTGAGAAGATTGGAAATCCTACCAAGTTGATGAATGACTTTGTAAAAGAGGAACTAGTCTAATGATGTGGGTTGAGTATAACATAAATCAAGCTGGAAAAAACTTTAGAGTTGATGGTGATTGGCCCGGCGAAGTTATGGGTATAAAGAAAGATGGTAGTTTAAACGACCATCACCTATATCAACCACATGATGTGTTCGTAGTTAACGAAGACGGATGGTTGGTACATGTTGGAAAAGACGGTGACGTTTTAACCAAAAAATATATTAAATAACTTAACCACCATTAACAGTATTAAACCCACCATCATTTGGGTTTGATATTGGTGTAGGTAACATAAACGGTTTCTGAGTACTGTTATTAATAATAGTTTGTTGAGTTTGACTTGACATCGCTGTAATTGGCGCCATTGCAGCAGTTTCTCTATTTGTCATAGCTTGTTCTTGTAAATCAACAGTTCTTTGTGTATTTAATTGAACTATTTCTGCCTGCATTATAGCACCAGAAGGAAGTTGTGACATAGAAACACTACCAGTTGGTAGTGGTGCTAATTTAGATGGTACATATGTCAAATTAGATGCAGTAGTTGATGCATTCAGTGATGCAGTTTCTACAGTAGCAGGAATAGATTGAGAACCCATACCTAAAGGTGTTGTGTTGTTCCCCATAGCCGCAGCTGCTTGTTGTTTCGCCCTGACTATATCAGCAGATGAATAATCTGCGCCAGGAGCATTGAAATCATCAAGCATATCAGAAGACTTACGAGTTGTAGTTTCTACAACAGATCTTCTGGCAAGTTCTGCTTGTACCTTTTCCATATTCTCACCAGACAAGTCATTGTCACTTATAATAGCTTGCAGTTGAGCATCAGATGCTCCTGCTAATTGAGATTCATCTATGAGAGAATTTCTAATTCCTCGTTCTGTATAGAGTCCAGATTCTTTTGCTTCTTCAAGTGCATTTCTCTGATCAATCTGTGCCTGTTTTTCATCAGCAGTTTTGAATAGTCCTGTAACACTATCCCACATACCACTAATCTTACTACCAAGACCAGTTGCAAGATTACCTACAGCATTCTTTGCCTCATCAAATGTTGGGAGTTCAATACCTACTCGTTCTGCAAGTCCTGTTGCAAGAGCACTCATCTTACCAGTAACTTCAGAGAATGTAGGTACACCTAGTGCAGTTAAACCACCAGAAATTGATGCTCCAATGCCTGCGATACTAGTTTTTACATCTTCAAAAGATGGTAGTTCAATACCAGTTAGTTCTGTAAATTTTCCAGAGATTGCAGAACCAATACCACTAATTGCAGTCTTTACACCTTCAACACTAAATCCATCTTCACCAAATATTCCAGTAAACCCTTCAGAGATTTTTGTTCCAAGACCAAGTATACTATCTTTTACGCCAGTAAGACTTTCGCCAATATCAATACCAGTAACTTCTGCAAACTTTGTATTCAGACCTGTTGCTACACCCAATACCTTATCTTTTAGTCCTGTAAATGTCTCACCAATGTCAATGCCAGTAAGTTCTGTAAACTTAGTTCCAAGAGCTGCAGCACCAGCGACAATACTTGTCTTGAGACTAGCGAAGTCTGTAGGTATTTCTATACCAGTAAGTTCTGTAAACTTAGTACCAAGAGCTGCAGCACCATCTTTGATTAATCCTACTGTAGCAGTAAACCCTGCTCCAATGTCAATACCTGTCAACTCTGCAAATTTTGTGTTTAGTGCGCCCGCACCCTCTTTGATTGAAGTTACAGTTTCAGTAAATTTTGTAGATAGTGCAGTGCCAACTTCAGACATTGTTCCTAAAGGATCTTTTGCAAAATCAGCAATACCACCAGCGACTTTACTTACTCCACCAGTAAAAGAAGTCCAACCGTCTGAGAAGAATGTACCAATCTTATCCATACCAGCAGAAATGGATTCTTGTGATACTAACCCAAATGTCAAACCAGATGCTGCACCAGCAATACCTTCTTTAACTGCCAAACCCAATTTACCAGACTTCTTGTACTCTTCAATACCAGCAGACATACCATCAAAGATACCCATTGCAGCGGTGACTGCAAGTCCAATGCCAGGAATGAATTTAGCACCAGCTGCTGCACCACGAAGTAATCCTTTACCTACATTTGCAGCACCTCTGACAACTCCGCCGGCTCCTCGTGCAACTGCACCCGCTCCTCTGGCGACTGCACTCGCTCCTCTTTTAGCAAGTGCAGCTGTGCTTGCAGCGACACTTGTTGCAAATCCACCAATTGCTGTTTTTAATGCAATAAATCCTACACCAATATTGCCAAGATTATCAAATATTTTACTAAGAAATCCGCCCTTTTCGTCTTCCTTTTCACCACCTAATCCACCATCGACCAATTGTTGTAACAACGAAGTCTGTTTCTCTTGTTCTCCAAGTGATGCGTCAGAAATTCTTCTTTCTTCTGCCGCATCTTCAACCATTGCAGCACCACTTGGCCCAGGCTTCGCAAGAGTTGGTTTCTCTGGCATCTTTTTCTCAATAGAAGCGCCGAAGTCCTTCAATGCATTAAGTTGAGCCTCAGCACTTGCATTTGCTTTAGAAACAAACTGTCCATTAGATTCCCTAAGAGAACCATTTAACTCAACATTGCCTTCCTCATTTACTCTTGCAATTCTATCAGTATTAAACCCTAATTTTTCTGCAGCTTCAATTAGTTTTTTAGATTCTTCTTCTTTTGCAAGAACAACTTCCTGTTCTGCTTTTTGAAGTAGGAGTTGATCTCTGGTGATACCTAAACGCTTTGCAAGATTCATTTGTTCTTGCTTTTCTCTACGTTTCTTCATTACGACATTGCCGACTGCCTTAGCAATATTCATGCCAGGCAAGTTCATTACCATATCTTTTAGTTTATCAATACCAACTGCTTCCTTAACTGCTGCACCAACTTCGCCATAACTTGCTTTAGTTGCAGCGGTTACTTTACCAAGTTCTTTTGACGCTTCAAGTGAACGAGTATTCGCCTCTTTCAGTTCTTCAGTTACTTTTACTAAGGAGTCGTTTAGTGTATCAGCCATTTACTTTACCTATTTCTTTTTAGTGTATGCTTGCGAACCAAAGAACGCTGCAACTATACCAGCAACAGCAACAAAATATGTTGGAGCCATGCTTCCTAGTGTTTTTTGTGCTTCATCTAATCCAACTAATGATGCAATTACTACTGCAAATGGATACAACAATAATCCAAACAGAGCGAACCATGTCATTGAGCGCTGAGCATCCCTCATGGCATCATTATCTTCTAGTTCTTTTCTTTTGAACTCCATGTACATTGCATGTTCTTCATCAGAAACTTTGCCGTCACCATTAGTATCTGCTGGATGATGACTTGCTTTTTTTACTTCTTCTTCCGACATAATATTCTCCTATTTTTGGGCGTTATGTCTTGCCCTCATTGCTTCATCTTCTAAGTATTGTGATAGAAGTGAAACATAAATCTCCCTCTCCCATGGCAACATACTTTCAATTTCAGTTAAAGAATAATTATGCTGATGCATAAGTGTAAAGTTTAGTCTGTAGTAATTCTCAAGTGTGTTATGAGAGAGGGATATTAGAAAAAATTCTGCATACCCTCGACTACGACTTCACTTTCCACCCCTGTATTTGGGTTCTTTACTTTAACTGCATGTTTCACTTTAGGCATAGTGTTGAAAAACTCTTGAACTTGTTCAAACTGACTATGTGATAACGAATCAATAAAATCATCAAGTTCCTTTGAGTCCATATCACTTTTTGCATAAACATTTTCTTTATCATAAATTTGTGATATACACTGTTTTACAATTGCAAATCCAGCATCACTATCAGACACCTTTGTCATAGCTGCAATACTATCAATGCGAGGGTAATCTAATTTTATACCTACATCATCTGTCAATTTAATTTCTGCATTATGAGACACATCTCTAACACATTCAACATTATCTAGATTAATATCAACCTCTACTCTCGTAGTATTATCATCTGGACATAACAACTTAACTGTTGCAACCTCTCCGATAGACTTAGAGCGTAGTTTAATAAAAACGTACTCAATATCAAAGAATGGTAATTCGCCAGTTTTTAATGCTCCGAATGTACAATTCTCAATAATCTGTTCAACCGCTCTTAGCATATCAGCATCTTCGCCTGTGCTTTGTGCAGTTAGCAATATCTTCTCTTCTTTAACTAAGAAGGGACGATATTCAATTTGTTGTCCTGTTGAGGGCAACTTCAACTCATACTTGGCCGTAGCCAGTTTTGGTAATGCCATAATTATCTCCTATTACATTATGTTAGTATTATTTATATGTTACAGTCCGAAGGGCCTGAAACCACCAATTTTTCCACTTATTTTTTGTGCAACTGTTCTCTTCAAGAAGTTCATTGGATTATTTCCAAAATTACTAAATGCTTGAATTCTATTTAAAGCTGCAGTTGCACCTGCCGGCAATGGAATTCCAAATTTAGATTGTAGTTTATACAACTCACTTAAAGCAAGACCAACTCTGTTTGGAATTGACGCATTACTATCATCAATCCAATTTGCAACACTTTGTCCAGCAAAGTTAGTTACCAGAGGTGTCCAGTTTTTGAAAGCGATATTTACTGTTACAGTTAGTATAGAACTACCAGACTCCATACTATATTCAACTGGACTTACAGATTTAGGGAAAACTTCATTAATTTGTATTGCAGACGCAATTTGATCATTTTGATCTAACTGATATATTACCATAGTACCAATATAATCATCATAGTAATTTAAATCATAAGTAGATGGATTTACAACCACATCTTGCCAAGTATTAAAAAACTCTCGTGCTCTATGATCTTGATCTAAGATATATGTTACTGCAATTTCTTCTGCATAACTAATACCATTAGCCATTTCATATGATGGCCCATATGCGTTATCGTTTGGAGTCGTTGTTATATTTTTGCCAGGCATTGTGACACTCTGAACTCTCAATTCCATCTCATCATTATTATATGCAATACCGCCTGGAGTTCTAGGAAACTCTACAGAAAATAAATTTGGGCGTGCTATACCCTTATTAAATGTTGATTGAAACGATTGTATTTTACTGCCCATTATCGTGCTATCCTTCTAGAATCAGAATATACCTTACCTTCACTTGCCTTTACAAACTTTTGTACTGGCAATAGTACTGCTGTCATCATTTCATCTGCATCTATCACTCTGAAAGGAGACTTGACATGATCGAATAGGTATCTTTTTACTGTAGGTTTGACTAATGGATTTCTTTTAATTCTATTCCATGTCAACCTTATTTTTGTATTTTCATTCATATTATCATCTGATGCATATTGCGATATAACATTCAACAGTTTTACTCTCATAGGGATAGATAGGTAATGAAAGTTTAATCCAATAAATCCACCCTCTGCAATTTCAATTGGCATAATAAGTGGAAATCTGTCATAGTATGGTAGTTGTGCTTTATATTTAGGGTCGTATAGGTAAAAGTTCATTTTACCAAACAACGGAGTAGCTCTTACCTTACCCTCACTAATAAGCTGTCTTGGTGCTGGTGTTCCCAGCTCACGAATTTGATTTCTGAACCATCTGACTGACCGTTCATTCCCACCACTTCGTTCTAATATTTCATCAAAGTACGTCATACTTCTATTTATACAACTAACCTACATGGTCTTCAGTAAGTATCTTAAATTCCATGTTTCTATCTGTACACCATTCAATTGCTGCTTCCCACTTCGCTTGGTTGACACCCCATGTGCGAACTTCATTGATAAACCTTTGGGTTTTTCTTTTGGGCGTTTTTGGTGGGCCACATTGTATTTTAGGTTTGACTTCGATTATCATCTTTTTTATGCTTTTGTCTTTTTGCCGCACTTTTATGTAGAAATCAGGGAAATATCGCCGCAGTTTTCCGTCAAGGGGAGATATATATGGTATGATAACTTCTTCACTGCCCCACTCCAATATCTCTTTAGTGTTATCACAATACACCATAAATCTACGCTCCCACAAAGAACGATACACAATCTTATTGACATCTCCACGATATTTTGTTATATTAGTTGGTATGTATTTTCCACTATATGCCATGACAATCCTTATAAATACTTTTATGAAATATTACAGGAGTATTTAGGATGCCATTTGGATTTGTAAATAAAACACTGGAACAGTTTATGGGCCCAGTAGGCAGGATTTCAAGAAATAATTCTTTGTTGGAATATGGAGCTTCTAGAGGAGCGGGCGGTAATCATTATGTAAGATTCAATGCCAGAGTCCAAGTTAATCCAGATAACTCTTACATAGCTGGTGGGGCATATAATGAAGAACCTACAAATACTCAGCAAAACCTAATTGTTCCTCGCCCAGCAAGAAGACAGACTGCTGGTGGTGTGATACTATATCTTCCTGCTCAAATCAATGTATCTCAAAAGTCAAATTTTGGAGAACCAGAAATGGGTGCTTTGGTTGCTGGTACATTATCTTCTGTAAAAAATATAACTGGAGATGGGCCTGCTGTTGCAGGAATAATTAGTTCTATTAAAGATCAGATTGGTGGATCTGCAAAAGAAATTGCTGGAAGAGGACTGGGTAATGTAGCCGAAGGGTTGGGTGCTACGGGCGCTGGTAGTATTGCTAATATAATGACAGGAAGAACAATTAATAATAAAACTGAATTGATGTTTGAGGGTGTTGACAGACGTTCATTTCAATTCTCATTCAGACTCATACCTCATAATTCTACTGAAGCAGCAAATATCCAGAATATTGTAAACTCATTTAGATTTCATATGGCTCCTCATATTCCACAAGGCGCTCAATTTGGAAGAACTCTGGTTTCACCGTCAACATATAATATTACATATTCTCATCAAGAAGAATTGCACAAAATTTCTGAATGCGTTTTAGAAAGTGTTGATGTCAAGTATGGTGGAGAACGTCCACAATTCTATAATGATAATCGCCCAACAGAAACAGAATTAACACTATCATTTAAAGAACTAGAAATTATGACAAAGAGTCGAATAGAGGAAGGATTCTAATGTATTTTACACACTTTCCAAAAGTTGCATATGATGTTAAAGATAATGGTGTAACAACTCAAATGACTGATATTACTCGTAGAACACGAGTATCCGAAAAAAGTCTTCTTTATGCTGCATCATACGATTATTATGATATCTCAGATGGAGAGAAACCAGAAGATATTGCACACAATTATTATGGAGACTCAAATCTACACTGGATTGTTTTGTTGGTCAATAACATTAGAGATGTATATACAGATTGGCCGATGACAGTTACCAGACTTGAAAGATACGCTAAGTCTAAATATGATAACGTAGATGATATCCATCACTATGAAATATATCAGGAGTCTGGCGATACCACAATCACCATAGAACTACCAAATGACCCTGCTACAACAATACCTATTGATGCAACAGCAGTCACAAATTTCGAATACGAAGAATCAGAAGTAGAAAAGAAAAGAAGAATTAGACTCATCCGTCCACAGTTTGTTGACAGTATAAGAGAAGAATTTAGAAAATCCATTAGGGCGTAAAAATGTCAAAACTTAATTATGCTGGTGAATATATTATTGAAAAGTGTTCTATTTCTGCGACAAGCGGTAGAACTATTGATGTAACAAACTTAATGTCATCAATCAATATCTTTGAAGATATTTTGAAATCATCTGTCACTGGCGACATCTCTTTGGTAGATACCAATAATCTACTAACCTCTCTTCCTATTATTGGACAAGAGAAGTTGTTGTTAAAACTATCAACCCCTCAGACAACAGTTGCTGATAGAAACAGATCAATAGATTTTACAGAATATCCTTTGTACATATACAAGGTAGATGCTGCAACTCGTGTAAACGAAGGAACTGATGCATACACTCTATCATTTACAACTTCAGAAGCAGTACGCTCTAATCGTATTAGAGTCAGTCAAGCATTTGAAGGTGAACCAGCTGTTGATATAGTTCAAAAAATCATCAGAGACGAAGACTTATTGAATTCTAAAAAAGAATTCTATTATGAGGAAACTTCAAATAATTTTAAATTTGTTTCTCCCAACATGCGTCCATTTGATTTTATTAATTCTATTACAAAGAGGTGCTTGTCTGCAAAGTATAATTTTTCTCCAACATTCGTATTCTATGAAACTTGCAAAGGATTCTTCTTTAGAACCATTGACAGTATGATGGACAGGAAAAATGTAAGAGCCGTGTTCGTTGAAGACACACCAAATTTGGGTGATGTTGATCAGACAAGACATATGTTAAATCTTATAGAATATAATATTATGAGTTCTACTAATGTTATGATGAATATGAGAAAAGGTATGTATGCGTCAAACCTTTTGATGATAGATTTGCTTAACAAA
>UEXM01002538.1_pt1 | contig 12823 bp, 8 predicted proteins | sample 1796661 | NCBI WGS metagenome assembly UEXM01 (sample SAMEA4772469, study PRJEB27181) | metagenome | reverse complement strand
AATTACTTGCTATACCCTTTTCCTGAAAAACAATATGTAATTAAATATGACTTCTTTACATTTCCTACTGATATGGCTGCACACGACAGTACAACAACTATACCCGACAGGTTTTCTCCTGTCATTATCGACGGTGCTACTGCCTATGTATATCAGTATCGTGGAGAGTCACAGCAGTATGGCATCAACTTTGCTAGGTTTGAACAAGGAATTAAAAACATGCAGACGTTGCTAATTAACAAATACGAGTATGTTCGTTCTACCTATATACCTTATGCGGGTAATTCCAGAGGTTCTAGCAACGTAAGGGCTGACTAATGGCTGAAACAGGAACTTTGCCCTTTGTCTGCGAAGGTGGGTTAGTAGCTAACCGTTCTACCTTTATTATGCAGCCGGGTCAGGCACTACAGCTAGAAAACTTTGAGCCAGACATTGAGGGTGGATACAAGCGCATCCTTGGCTTTCAAAGGCATGTTCGTCAGGTAGTACCATATACTGCTTCTAATAGTGAAGAAGTGCTTATGGTCACTACCTTTGCTAACAAAGTAGTAGCAGCACGTGGCACAAAAATATGGAGTAGTGCCTCTACTACGCTAGGTACAAATACTACAGCCGCAATAGCTGCAAATACAGCCATGACAGGTTCAGGCACTATTACTGTAGAGTCTACTGCAGGTTTTAGTTCTAGTGGCACACTGCAGATTAATGATGAGCAGTTTACATACACAGGTGTTACCTCTACAACATTTACGGGTGTAACACGGGCGGTTAATAGCACAACTGCTGCAGCCCATGCACAAAGTGGCGACACTAATATTACGCCTGTATCAGAGTCATGGACATCAAGAGACACAGGTCGTACTGGTGCAACCAAGTATTCTTTTGAACGCTTTAACTTTGATGGTAATGATAAACTTATTGTAGTGGACGGTGCAAATGACCCTACAGTATTTAGTACCGCACTGGCAGCAACAGACGTTACAGAGTCCTCTGTAGAGGGTGCAAGTCTAGTAGCAGCATATAGAGAACACATGTTCTACGCTGGTATGTCAAGCACTCCACAAGAGGTAGTATTTAGTCAGCCATTTGATGAAGATGCATTTAGTAGTGGCAGCGGTGCTGGCAGTATAAAAGTTGACGATACTATTGTGGGTCTTAAAGTTTTCCGTGAAAATTTATTTATCTTTTGCGAAAACAGGATATTTAAACTAACAGGTAGTTCTTCTAGTGACTTTGCAGTAGCCCCTGTTACTCGTGACATTGGATGCATCAACGGCAAGACTATACAAGAATTTGCTGGCGACCTTATCTTTCTTGGCCCTGATGGGCTGCGTACCGTTGCAGGTACAGCAAGAATTGGTGACGTGGAGTTGGGTACTATAAGTGCCAACGTGCAGTCTATATTTGATGAGAACATAATTAATGCCGCTGCTTTTGAGTCTGTAGTCATACCTAATAAAACACAATACAGATTATTCTTTTCTAAGCAGGGTGGTGCTGAAAGTAAAACAGAAGGCATTATCTGCGTACTTAAAAATCAAGCCAGTGGGCAACAGGGTTATGAGTTTTCTACTATTAAGGGTATGAAACCTGCAGCATCAGATACCTTTATTAAGACAGGCGATGTTCTTGTACTACACGGTGGATTTGACGGGTTTATCTATCGACAGGAACAGGGTACTACATTTGATGGTAATGCTGTTAATGGAAGATACAGAAGCCCTGACTTAACTATGAATGACCCCGGCATACGTAAACACATGCAACGGGTTATTGTAAACTTTAAACCTGAATCAACAATTGATGCCGACTTGTTTGTGCGTTATGACTATGAAGCAGCAGGTTCATCCAGACCAGCAGCATATGCCCTAGACTCTACAAACATTGCTGGTATTTATGGAACATCAACTTATGGTACGCCTACATACGGTGGACCGTCACAGCCTCTAGTAAGACAGCCAGTAGAAGGGTCTGGGTTTGCTGTGGCACTACGAGTAAACGACGGTGGTGCTACTGCCCCATACTCACTCAAGGGTTTTCAATTAGAGTATCAGTTAGGAGAAAGACGCTAAATGGGTGCTACATATACAAGACAGTCATCCTATACTGACGGTGACGTAATTCAGGCAGCGGATACTAACAACGAATTTGACCAGTTGTTAGCTGCCTTCCAAGCCAGTACAGGACACACACATGATGGCACTGCTAACGAAGGTGGTCCTATCACAAAATTGCTGGGGCAGACACTTACCTTTGGTGATGGCACATCGGGTACAGATGTAACTATTACCTTTGACGGTGAGTCAAATGACGGTGTACTCAAGTGGATGGAAGACGAAGACTACTTTGAGTTTTCGGACGATATCCTTATAGCCAGCACAGAAAAGCTACAGTTCCGTGACACAGCTATCTATATCAATTCAAGCACTGATGGTCAGCTTGATATTATAGCCGACACAGAGGTACAGATTGCTGCCACTACTGTAGATATTAATGCTAACGTAGACATATCAGGCACACTAACAATTGGTGGTGCTGGTATTTCTGAAGCAGAACTTGAGATACTTGATGGTGCAACAGTCACCACAGCAGAAATAAACATCATGGATGGTGACACAACTGCATCCTCTACTACCGTGGTAGATGCTGACCGTGTTGTATTCAACGATGCCGGAACCATGAAGCAGGTAGCGGTCACAGACTTAGCTGCCTATTTTGATGACGAAATTACGGCAATGCCTAATCTTGTCACGACTGCTGCCACAACAGTTGGCGCACTTAACTCTGGTTCTATTACGTCCGGCTTTGGCACTATCGACACTGGCTCATCTACGATTACGACTACAGGTCTAATCACAGGTGGCTCTCTTGATATTGACGATGTGCTTATTAATGGTTCAACAATAGGTCACACAGACGACACAGACCTGATGACTGTTGCTAATGGTCTTCTGACTGTAGCTGGCGAAGTGTCTATGACTACGCTGGACATTGGTGGCACTAATGTGACATCAACCGCTGCTGAACTTAACTACAGCGATACAGGTGCCTCTGTAGGCACTGTGGTTGCAAGTAAGGTTGTTACAGTTGATGCAAACAAAGACGTAGCTAGTTTCCGTAACATTACACTAACAGGCGAACTAGACGCTGGGTCACTTGATGTATCGGGTGATGCTGACATTGATGGTACTCTTGAGGCTGATGCAATTACCATTGCTGGTGTTACACTAGCCGAAACAATCTCTGATACTGTTGGTGCTATGGTTAGTTCCAATACAGAGACAGGTATATCTGTTTCGTATGATGACAGCGACAACACCCTTGACTTTGTATTAGGTACAGCACAAACAACAATTGAGTCAGTCAAAAATACCAGCCTTGTGATTGGTAGGGATGATGATAACCTTATCAAGTTTAGCACAGACAATCAAATTATCTTTGAGGTATCTGGCGGTGACAATGTAATCTTTAAGGCTAGTGGTGAGATTGAGGCAAGTAGCCTTGACATTAGCGGTGACGCAGATATAGATGGCACACTAGAAGCTGATGCAATCACTGTCAACGGCACAGCACTCAACACAGTCATTGCAGGTGTAACAGTAGCAAATGCTACTCTTGCTGCTACAACTACTGTTACAGACAGCACAGCCAACACCAACTTCCCTGTTGTGTTCCATGATGAGTCGAATGCACTACTTGACGACACGGGTGCATTGCGGTATAATCCAAGTACTGGCGAACTGCTAGTGCCTAAACTTACTGTAGCTGGCACTACTACTACTGTAGATACAGTTACAATGAATGCAGAGAATGCAATCATCTTTGAGGGTGCTACTGCTGACGCACACGAAACTACACTTACTATTGTAGACCCGACAGCAGACCGTACAATTAATCTTCCTAACCAATCAGGTACAGTTCCTGTACTGGCAGCAGCAAGTAACACTGCTGTTACATCCACACCAGAAGAACTAAACATCCTTGATGGTGCTACTGTAGTCGTAGGTGAGATTAATGCACTTGACTTAGGTTCTACAGCAGTCGGTACTGCTATTGCATCTAAGGCAGTTATACTTGACTCTAACAAAGACTATACAGGCATTCGTAACTTTACCATCACAGGTGAGTTAGATGCCGCTTCCCTCGACATATCTGGCGATGCTGATATCGACGGTACATTAGAAGCAGATGCTATCACAGTTAATGGTGCTACCCTTAACTCTGTCATAGTTGATGAGGCTACATCCCTTGCGATTGCCCTTGGCTGATGCAATAAATGCTTGACAAAGCGTTATGAGTATGGTATAATTATAATACATTTGGAGAAATAAATGGCTAACACGTTTAAAGTTATAACAAGGGATGTTGCTCCTGCTTCATCTGGTACACCAGAAACTTTGTACACAGTGCAGAGTGGCAGCACCGTTGTTGTTCTTGGGTTGACGCTTGCCAATGTACACACATCACAAGTCACTGGAACAGTGCAGCTTGTCAGTACAACAACTCAAACTAGCCAAACCCAAAACACAACAGCACATATCGTAAAAGATATACCGATACCTGTAGGGTCTACTGTAGAGATTATGGGTGGTAACAAGCTGATACTTAATGTTGGAGACATAATAAAGGTTGATGCTTCTGTCGCTGACAAAGTTTCTGTCACTATGAGTTATATGGAGATAACCTAATGGGCGGGTATATAGGCAATTCAGTAGTAGGTGTTGAGCATCCAAGTAAGTCTGCGTTGAATGCCACGACGGGTGATTTTACTGGTGCTGTAACAGCGGATGCTGGGGTAGCTGTAGACAACATTACTATTGACGGCACAGAGATTGACCTTAGTTCCGGTGACTTAACTCTTGATGTAGCAGGAGATATTATTCTTGATGCTGCTGGTGCTGAAATAAAATTTGCTAATGGTGGAACAGTTCATGCAAATCATTATGTTTCAAGCAGTAACTATTTTATTTACCAACCCATAAATGATAAGGACATAGTTTTTCAAGGCACTGATAATAGTGCCACAATTACAGCCCTAACCCTTGATATGTCTGAAGCTGGCGCTGCTGCGTTTAACGCCGGAGCAACTTTTGCTGACTCCGTTGTTATCACCACCGCCGACAACACCTCACAACTTGTACTGACATCCACAGACGCTGATTCCGGCGTTGGCCCACGTCTTGACCTAACACGAGACAGTGGTAGTCCAGCAGATAACGATGCTTTGGGTAGAGTGCGTTTTCTGTTTGATAACGATGCAGGGCAAGAAACAGAAGCAATCTTATTTACTGGGATAGCCTCAGATGTTAGCGATGGCACCGAAGATGCAAAATTTACAATAGCTACAATGATAAACGGTACTAACCGTGAAAGAGTGGCTATGACCGACACTGAAGTTGTATTCAATGAGGACAGCATCGACAGCGACTTCCGTGTCGAAGGCAACGGCAATGCTAATGCCTTTTTTGTTCAGGGTTCAGACGATTTCATAGGCATAGGAACCAACACACCGAAAAAGAAGATACATATTCAAGATACCACATCTGATGGTATAATACTTATGGATATGAACGGCACATCCACAGACCATCAAATTTGTTTTGCAAAAGAATACGGCAGTGGCAGCACCTCAAACGGCAAATATTATGCGATTGGGGTGGACAGTTCTGAAAACGCACTTGTGATTGCTTACGATAATGACTCACAAGCAAGCCTTTCAGCAGACAAAATTATACAAATATTTGGAACTCCAAAGTGCGTCGGCATCAACTCTACACCCACTGACCAAACACTAAAAATTGGCAACGCCGCCAGCAGCCAGACCATTCAAATGATTCCAAGTAATGCTTCTTTGGCCGCACCTATTTTGCAGACTGAAGCGACAAGAGGGCAGTCTGATGTGTTCGACCATATCAAGATGTCAAACAACAATGGCGGTGACTTAGAATTTAAAGTACGGGGCGACGGTCAAGTAACGGCTGACGGGGCTTTTTCTGGCGGCGGCGCTGACTACGCTGAATATTTTGAATGGACTGATGGCAACAGCAGCAGTGAAGACCGTCGTGGTTACAGCGTTGTTTTAGATGGCAACAAAGTACGCAAAGCAACGTCAAATGATGCTGCCACTTTAATTATAGGTATTGTGTCTGCAAGACCCGTTGTAGTTGGTGATACAGCTTGGAACCACTGGACAGGCCGCTGGGAACGTGACGACTATGGCGATGTAGTTAAAGAGGCATACACTGTCACCACTTGGGATGCACAAGGCGCAGACTCAAATGGCGTAGCTGGCGAAGGCCCAAAAGTCCATCACTCGTATCATACCGATAGAATACCTGACGGACTGACTGCACCATCTGATGCTGTAGTTACCTCAAAGGAATTGGATGGCACGACCAATCTTATGCGCCCAAAAGAGGCATCAAATTATGATGCGTCACAAGCCTATGTGCCTCGCGAAAACAGGGTTGAGTGGGATGCAATAGGGATGGTGGGCAAGCTGCGTATGAGAAAGGGCCAGCCCACAGGTGACAGGTGGATAAAGCTGCGTGACATATCAAGTGATGTAGAGGAGTGGTTGGTACGATGAGTAAAGCAGCAGTTTACCCCGTGGAGTTAGCAAATGCCATATCTAGGTAGGTCACCGGGAAGCGGAGTACGTTCCCGATTTATATACGCTGCTACGTCTGGGCAGACATCGTTCAGCGGCAACGACAGCAACAGCGTGTCTTTGGCCTATGAAGATACGTTGTACATGGACGTATATCAAAACGGTGTGCTTCTCAAGCCTGTCACTGACTACGCCGCCACGACAGGCACAAGTGTGGTGCTGACCACTGGTGCGACTACGGATGACGTGGTTGAGATGATTGTCTACGATACGTTTGCTGTGGCTGACACGGTGAGTGCATCGAATGGTGGTACGTTTGCTGGTGATGTTGCGTTTACTGCTAATGCTAACTTTGGTGATAATAACAAGGCGCAGTTTGGTGCTGGCAGTGATTTAGAAATTTTTCACGATGGCTCTAACTCAAACATAAGTGATGTAGGTACTGGACAATTAGTACTAAGAACTGACGGAACGCAAGTAGCTATCAATAAAGGTAGTTCAGAAAACATGGCTAAGTTTATTGTTGATGGTGCAGTAGAGTTGTATCACGACAACAGCAAGAAATTCGCTACCGCCAGCACAGGCGTTGACATCACAGGTGGCTTCACCGCAACTGATGAATGTAAGATTACCACGACAGGCTCTGAGGAACTTAATCTTGAACTAATATCTACAAACGCTGACGCTAACAAAGGTCCAGTTATTTCATTTCACCGAAATTCAAGTTCTCCAGCAAACGATGATATTTTAGCAGAACTTAATTTTAATGGTGAAAATAGTGCTGGTGAAAAAATAGACTATGTAGATATTTTTGCTCAAGCACACAATGTAGGTGATGGTTCTGAAGAAGGCGGCTTCAACATAAGAAGCATGGTTGGCGGTACTTTAAGAAACCGCATGACCATGTTTGGTAGCACGACAAAATTTAATGACAATGCACAAGACATTGATTTTGTTGTTGAGTCCAGTAATGAGACAGAGTGTTTTAAAGTTGACGCTGGTCAAGACAGAGTAAATATAACAGGGAACAATTCTAGCACTGGTGCCTTAATTGTTCATAATGACGGGAATAACAATAACCGCATTGGCTTAACAATACTTGCTGGTAAAGATGACGCTAGTGGAACCAACTTTGCAGTCGTATTCCAAGATGGTGACGGCAGTTCTCAGGGCAATATTAGTTTTAGTAGCGGCACCGTCACCTATGGTGCTTTTACAGCGCATCACCCTTGTATCATTCCTGATTCAGACAACACGGCTGACAGTCAGGATGCAGCCTATCCTTATGGCACACTCCTAGAAACAACCAGCCTTGCATATAGTCAAAAGAATGGTGCAGATACAGAACGTGGTCTGCGTTATAACGTGCGTAAGACACAAGCTGCAAATAGCAGAGCGGTATTGGGTGCTTACGGCGGCTGTATGAATGGTGGTCCTGACAACGAGACTAACGCACACCTTGCCCTCGTACTTGGTGACGGTCACATCCTTTGTAACAACTCTGGTGGCAACATAGAAGTTGGTGACGGTATCTGTTCCTCTGCCGCAGAGGGTATCGGACAGAAGGCAACGGCAAGTCCGTCTATGATTATCGGTATTGCACAGGAAGCTGTGACCTTTGCAAACAACACCGAAACAAAATTAGTAGCTGTACAGTATGGTCTGCAGCAGTTTACCCCGTGGAGTTAAGGAATGAGTAGAGCGCAAGAAATAGCAGACCTGTTATCTGGTGTAACGATTACGACTGCCGACAACAATCCACAGTTGACCCTTGAGTCCACAGATGCTGATGCAAACTTTGGCCCCGTACTCAAGATGCACCGTAATTCAAGCAGTCCCGCTGACTCTGACTTTTTAGGAGAGATTCAGTTTCAAGGTGAAAACGATGCCGGTGAAGCAATAACTTATGCACAGATGTTTGGCAGGACTGTCGATGTAAGCGATGGCACAGAAGACGGCAGAATTGCCACAAAAATAATGATTGCCGGAACCGCACAAAATGTTTTGGACATTAAAAATAATGAAATAGTTATAAACGACGACAGCGTAGACCTCGACTTCCGTGTTGAGTCCAACGGTAATGCCAATATGTTTGTTGTTGATGGTGGCACCGACAAGATTGGAATTGGCACTGCGGCACCCAATGTAACAGTTGAAATGGCCGCTGCCGTAAATGGCGCATTGAGTGGCGTTACAAACCGAAACCCAATAATCCAACTTAGTAATTCAGATACTGGCTACGTAGCTGGGAATGCTACTGCAATTGATTTTGCAACAACCTTAAATTACCCGAATGCGTCTATTATCTGTCGAAATGACAACTCTGGCAGCGGCTTTGGTGGCAGTCTTATTTTTGCAACTTCACCAACATCCGGCAATTCACTTGCTGAGAGGGTTCGTATTGATAACAACGGCTCATTGCTTGTTGGTACTACCTCTGCCTCAATGACTGGATTCGACGACGCACGATTTCGGAGCCACGCTAATGGAAAAACGGGCATCATTGTGTCCGAAGTTTTTACAGATGGCGAAGGCATAATTATTCAGGGTTCAAGCAATAGCGGAAATCGCAATGCTATAGTTTTTCTTAATGGGGGTTTGGGAACGGTTGGTTCCGTCGTATTTTCATCGTCCTCTACAAGCTACAACACCTCATCTGACTATCGCTTAAAAGAAAACGTAGCCGACATGACGGGTGCAATCGACCGTGTCAAAGCACTGGCACCCAAGCGGTTCAACTTTATCATAGACGCTGACACAACTGTTGACGGCTTCCTTGCTCACGAAGCGCAGACTATTGTGCCTGAAGCCGTCACAGGCACAAAAGATGGTATGCGTGATGAAAAATATGAAATCACGCCAGCAGTTTTGGATGACGCCGGTAGAGAGGTAACACCCGCAAAGATGGGAACACGGTCTGTGGTGGATTATCAAGGCATCGACCAGAGCAAGTTGGTGCCGCTGTTGACCGGCGCATTGCAAGAAGCTATCGCCAAGATTGAAACATTGGAAGCCAAAGTCACGGCACTAGAAGCTGGCTGATGAAACTGACGATGGAACCCGTACTCAAAACACAGATGGAACTTGAGGCACACGAGAAGGAGTGCGCCATCAGGTACACCGCTGTGCAAGAGAAGCTAGAGGCACTCGACAAGCGTATGTGGCGGCTTGAGGCAATGATTATGGGCAGCACGATTATGGTAGTCGCAATGGTAGTTACAGTATTTATGGGAATGAATTAGTATGGCAGTCTTCAAGGCATTCAAACCAGAAGCGATGAATAAGATTGCACAGTCTATGGGCTTCTCTGGCAACATGAGAGAGTTTGAGTCTTTCATTGAACAAGACCCTGCACGTCAAGCACGTATGAAGCAGTTCACTAATGCTGCCATGCAGATGGCAAAGGGTGGTGTTGTGAAGATGCAGCAGGGTGGACTCACACAAATGGGTCAAGGCATGGGGCCGCTGATGTCCGCACAGCAACAGCAAGAAGCACGTGACTTTGTAGCTGCTGGTGGTGTACCTCAGATGCCTAATTTTAGAGATGCCGGTAGGCTACCCCTAAACTTACAACAAGCCGCACCTAATTTTACTGGTATGACACCTGTTATGAATGACCCACGTGGCCCGATTACAGGTGGAAGACCTTCGTTTGTGGGTGGACTTGCTGGTTTAGGTGGACCTGCAGATAAAGCTGTTGTCGCGCCTAAAATGCGAGATGTAAATAAAATGTTTGATACGTCTATTGTTGATCCCAATACAGGATTTATGCAAAGGCTACGTTCAGATGGAACAGTGGATACAGGTAACTTTGGTAATTATCAATACTACGCAGACCAAGCCCAAAAAGACTATGAAAGAGAGATGGCAGAGTATGAAAAGCAACGCCAAGCACTAGGAGATAATTTTACGTATGGACAACTTCAACAGTTTAAACAACAAGAAGGCATACAAAATTTAAAAACAAAACATACAAATGTTGACACAGGATTTTTTGACTCTCCTGAATTTAAGAATATTAAGGCTGGTCCAGCGGGTCAAGCGTTTACGTATTCTGCATATTTTGGTATGCACCCAAATACTTCTATTGGACAACGAGATCAAGCATATGAAGCATATCTTCGTAGAACTAATCAAACTAATAAATTAAAGGGCGGTTCTGAATTTATTCAAGCACAAGGCGACCAACCGTCTCTTGGATTGCTACCCGGTGGGGGAACATTCGATAAACCTACACAACAAACACTACCACCTAACGATAATCCAATAGACCCACGTATTATGCCCGTCTTACCTGAAAATCCACCCGCTGCACAGACAACACCCACTAATATTGGCGATGCTACTGTACAGCGTATGTTTCAGCCGGGACTACCACAGGGTGGGGTAACACAGGCTGCATTTACTCCTAACGAAGCTGGTCAATATGTAGACCCACGTACTGGTATGGTTACGGGTTCTGTGGCTGTACCAACTGCTATGGCTACTACAGCACAGGCAGCACCTCAACAAGAAAAATCAGCTAATGTAATGGAAGCTGCTGCTGCAGCACCTGCAGTAGATGCAGCCATGAATGCTACACAGGCAGCACAAACTGATCCTAATGATCCTCGCGCACAAGTAACAGCAGCACAGCAAACAGCTAGTAGTGTAGGTGATTTAAATGCTGCACAGGGCAATGCTACTCTTATTAACAGTCCTGTACAACGTAATATACAAGCAGGTGAACTTGTCTCTGGTGCAGCTAATGCACAGACTGCTGCTACGTTTACTGAACAGGTAGATGCAGCAACAGCTACACCCTCTGTACAAGCTACGGTGCAGGGTCAGCTTGCCCAGCTTACTGCTAACTTCGACGCTACAAACCCGCCAGCATGGGCTGCAGGTGCGTTGCGGGGGGTACAGGCCCAGATGGCAGCGAGGGGCGTTGGTGCCTCTTCTATGGCCGGTCAGGCTATGGTTCAAGCAGCTATGGAGTCTGCACTACCCATAGCACAGGCTGATGCCTCTATACAAGCACAGTTTGAGACACAGAACCTATCCAACAGACAACAACGTGCTATGCTTGCTGCACAGCAACGCGCACAGTTTATTGGACAAGAGTTTGACCAAGAGTTTCAGGCTCGTGTACAGAATGCTGCAAAGATTAGTGATGCAGCTAACATGAACTTTACTGCTGAACAGCAGGTGCAGTTAGAAAACTCTCGTGCTGCTAATACCATGAACCTTAACAATCTGTCTAATTCACAGGCAATGGTTATGGCAGAAGCATCCGCACTAGCACAGATGGATGCTGCTAATCTTAATAACCGTCAGCAGTCTGCTGTTATGAATGCACAGTCTTTCTTGCAAATGGATATGGCTAACCTGTCTAATAGGCAACAGACTGATCTGTTTAAGGCACAGCAACGCATACAATCTTTGTTTACAGATCAAGCTGCTGCTAATGCTGCAAGTCAATTTAACGCATCTAGTCAAAATCAGGTAGATCAATTCTTTGCTAATTTGGCACAGCAGACATCACAGTTTAATGCTACACAATCAAATGCACAGGCACAGTTTAATGCAGGTCAGGTCAATACAGTTAATCGGTTTAATGCAGAACTTAATAATCAACGTGACCAGTTTAATGCACAGAACCAAGTTGTGATTGCACAGTCAAATGCACAGTGGCGTAGGCAGATTGCTACGGCAGATACTGCTGCAGTCAATCGTGCTAACGAACTTAATGCTGCTGCAGTACTAGACATTAGCAAACAATCTTATGATAATTTGTGGAACTACTATGCTGATACTATGGAGTGGGCATGGACATCTGCGGAGAATGACAAAGATCGTGTTGTACAGATGGCACTTGGTGAGTTGTCTGCTAAGACACAAGAAAATCTTGCCAAGCTAAAGTTAGATGCTGAAGAGAGTGGTGCTATCGGTGGGTTCTTCTCTGATATTCTAACGAGCCAAGCTGGTAGTATTGCAAGTAGATTTATTTTTGGGAGTTAATCAGTGAGCATTGAACGACAACCTGCAGTATTAGCAACAACTAATTTGAGGCGCGAAGTAGGACAGTTTCAAAAGGGAAAAGCACAAGTAGCTTCTCCTGCAAGAAAAGGTTTACTTTCATCTAATAAAGTGGTACAATCCCGTATGGATAGTAAACAACAAAGTAAGACAGAGATAGAAAAAGTGATGGAAGCTATAGCAGCTATACGTGAA
>UEXM01002536.1_pt1 | contig 12832 bp, 12 predicted proteins | sample 1796661 | NCBI WGS metagenome assembly UEXM01 (sample SAMEA4772469, study PRJEB27181) | metagenome | reverse complement strand
CACTTAAACTGCTGTCTGGTTCAAGAGTATACTTGCCTTGTTCTTTATCACTGCCGTGGTACGTATCACTAACGTTTGTGCCTTTTCCGGTTATCTCACTTATTTCTGAGGCCCAGGAGTCTATTGACGTACCTCCGCCCTCTTGACCATAGTAAGGCCACACTAGGTCATACTTGTTAAGTAGATCGCTCATGGCTTCTATGTTTTCGCGTTCCCAAAACTGGTTCCAAGTTACACTGCCATGTATTTCTTCTTGTACTTCTTCTCGTACTTCTTCCCAGATGTTACCTTGCTCGGCAACTTCATCCTCTATGAAGTCATCTTGTTCAGCGTCGTCTAACGATTCAAAGTTTTCGTCGCCTTCCAACTTAGCCCGTACCAATTCGTATTCTTCGTCACTCATTTTGTCCATTACAAGCATGGATTCATAGTCCATGAGATCTTCAATTACGGCTTCACGAAAACGCTCGTCGTCTACTGGTTGTAGGCTTTCCCAAGCATAATTATCACCATCATAGAATCTAACAATGTCATCTAGTGTGCCAATTGGTTCGTCATAGTCCATATCTGGTTCATCACCATATTCATCAGACTCACGCTGTGTGTCGACAAATATAAGTTCTAGCTCAAAGCCAGCACGTACACCTTGGGCTTCGTCGCTTTTAGCCCAGGAACGCAATGCACTAGGGCTCATATCAACTTCAAGCAAGTCTTCTTCTTTGATTGCTTGATACTTTTCTAAAAGGCTTTCTTCTAGTGTAGTTGCTTTGAGTCTTTCGCCAGTGTCTGTTACTTTTATATTTGGAAAAAATTTGGCAAAGTCTGTCCATATTTTACGACCTTGTGGTGTTTGATGTTTATCACTGTAAAGTGTTTTAAACTTATCAACCAAGAAAGCATAGACTTCCGTAGCACGTACTGTGCCATTGCTTCTTACGTTGCCAATTGCTACACCGTCTTTCATGTTAGTAAATGCAACATAGAAAACTGCACGGTCTTTGTTGTCAACTAGAAACATAAGTGTATCAGCACCTTTGGTAAAGGTGACTACGTTAAAGCCTTTAAAGTTGCCACCATCTCTGCGGTTACCAATTTTGTTTGGTGCATGATCTGTATAAAAATAATCTATACTCTGTTGGGTTTTATCCCCATCTAGTTTCATATCACCCCAGTCTTGTGGAGCTTCTTTTAGTGTTCGCTTTTTGTATTTTCTACCAGGTTTGGTTTTGTTTACCAGATCCATGTTGAGATTTAAACCAAGTTTTTCTATGTTGCGTTGGTTTTCTCCTGGACGTACATCAACAGTGAGTGCAGTTTTAAATCTTGGATCGTTTGCTTGTGCGGCAGTTGGTATGTAACCTGATGCTTCTGCTATACGTTGTTCTTTGACTTCATCTGAGTATTCAATATCTTCTGCATCAACAATCACTGCATCCAGTGTGTCCATGCCTGCTTTACGAGCGGCATGCATTCTGTGATGTCCATCTAATACTTGATAGCCTTTAGGATCTTTGCGTACAACAATAGGCGGGCCATCCCAAGTTCCTGCTTTCATCTGCAGTGCAATTTTCAGCATACTATCTTTGTGATGTATGTCATCCATCTTGCTAGACGGTTCATAGCCAAACAGACTGTCAACTGGCACAGGTTTACTAGGACGTTTTTGATAACTGTCAGGTACATCTGCACCAAAGTACGCAGGGTCTGTGTACAGTGTGATTAGTTCTTTATTTTCAAACCAGGTTGCTTTCATAACAACGTATTTATCAGATGCTACCTTGCTTTCTTTTTCTTAGATGCGCCTGTTGTCTTAGCAAGTACCTTTGCACTTCGACGTTCTGGTGGAAGATCTGCTTGTTGTTGTGGCATAGTACCTTGTTCTATTTTGCCTTGTTCTGGATCAACTTGTACAGGTGCAGTATCTTTTAATTCTGCATGTAGTGCTCGATAGGTTGCATCTTGTCCAACTGCATCATATGTGTATGTACCTGTGTGTTTTAATAGTATACGTTTGTCAACCCATACTTTACCACCTAAGTCTCTCCAGTTCTCGCAAAATGTCCAGTCTTCACTATAGTATCTGCCTTCTCTTACATCAGTATCAAAGAATGTTTTCATGTCTTTGTTAAGTTCTTCTGGCAATCCTATATCGTTTATAAATGGAACGGTTGCTGGATGTTCAACTAATTTTTCAAACACATGACGTTTGATACACATAAAGCCTGTGCCAGTTTTTGAAACTTCAATTAGTCTACCCAAGTCTTCTTCTTCGCCATTTTCTACTGCATTTATGCACCATTTTATTGGTAAGCCTTTAAGAGGATACATGCCGCCGATTACATCTTTGTCGTGGTGTAACAATAACAATAGGTGCCACGGCTCCCATCCAATGTCGCTATCGATAAACATTAAGTGTGTTGATTCTTTGTTGGCTAAAAACTTTGCAACCATGGTGTTTCTTGCACGTGATATTAGACTTTCATTTGTAAGTGTTTCTACAGTAAAATCAATACCAAGTTGTCGTGCAGTATTCCCCCAACGTACAAAACTCATAAATGTTGATTCTGTCAACATACCACCATAACATGGCATACAAATATGCACTTTGGTTTTCTTCAATTCTTCAATGTTAATTTGTATCTTGTTTGGATCTTGTGCTGAATCAACTTGCACATCATTTTTGCTAACTATTTCGCTAGTAGTTTTTATTGGATCAGCCATAGGTTCCTCATGTGTTAATTATATACGTATTTAATGATATAGATAGTGTAGTGTGAATTTATTTGATGTCACCAACAGTAACGCCTGTTGTACGTTTACCTTGCATAAGATCATTGAATGTTTTTACAAACACTTCTTTGCGAGTTATCTTTTTGTCAATAATTTTTTGTGTATCGGCATCTTTTGTACTGTAGATATCCATAAACTTTTTTGCCATCTTTGGCGAAACTTCTATAGTTGTTCCATCGTCAAATTTGATTGGAAACTTTTGTACATCATCTCGACTGGCAATGTTATCCAGTACTCGTAGCGGACGACTTTGGAATACATATTCTTGTAGTGTTTCATCTTCTGGCAAATAGTCTTCTGTCTTTGGCTTTCTACTGTTGAAGTAACTGTCCATCTCTTGATCAATGGTTGGTAACTCTTTTGAAAATCCTGATTCGTTTGATATATCAATTTCAACATTTTTTTTAATTGGTCGTGCACCACGTTTGTTTTTAAAACTCTGATATTGTCTTAGTGCACCAACCAGTGACTCCATAGCACCTGATTTGTAAATCACATACTCTAAATTGTCATAGTTCTCGTCTTCAAGCATGTCAGCAAGTGTACGCAGTTTGTCACCAAGGTTGCTTTTTAAACTTGCTTCACTGTGTGAACCCATACCACCTGCTGGTAGTATTGCAACTTCATCTCCCTTGTTGATAATCTTTGTTTCCATTGGTTGTCCAGACATTGGAGCACTCAAAGTAAAGTTTCCATGCTTCACTTTATCCTGATTTTGAAACTGCGGCCTAATAGTATTCATGTCAAAGTTATACTTCTTTGCCGCAACACTCATTTTTAATCTATCTACAGGTTTACCGTTTGAATCACTGATTGAAATTACTGGATCTTTGACTCCCATGAGAGAATCTTGTGCTTCGTGCATCGAATCTTTCATAAGTTCGCCATCTGGCATTACATGATAACCTTTAGGAATCGGCTTACACTTCTTGCTCATTCTACAATAGTATTCACCTGGCCCGCACTTTTTATCTTCGGCCATTGCTTTGTTAAATCTTGCTTCTAAATCACCATCATCATCACCATCTTCAAGTTCACTTGATAACTCACCGTAAGGCGTATCACGCTCAAGTTTACCACGACTGTTCATTCTTATACTACCCATTGGCATTGATATATCTTGTTTTTCTTCTGCCAGGACAGTATCAAATATTTCAACTGCTTTGTTGATCATTGGTTTTGAATTCATTGGATACAGATTAACAATTAGATCTTCTTTTTCTTCTGGTGACATTCCTGGCCACTTACCACGTATTTCTGTAGCACTGGTCATGCCAGGACCAAACTGCACTGTAGGCAAGTAGGTCATAAAGCCATGTTGTTTCATGTTTTCAGGCTTTTGTCTTTTTAATGGTTGTAAGTAACTTGCACTGCCATCTTTTTTAAATCCACCTGGCATAGGTGCTACGCCACTATCCTTATCACTACGAACAAAAATAAGTTGTGTTGTTTCAGGATCATACAAGTCTGTGATCTCTCGTGGTTGAAACGGCGACTTTACTTGCACAAATCTGTGTGCAGGAATACCTGCTATACCAGCAAGTGATTTCTTCAATTTGAAAGGAAATGGTCTGTTGCTTTTGTCATCAGTTGCGGCAATGAATACATCTGCTCGAGGAAACTGTGCAACGGCCGCATCATACAATGCTTTATGTCCTGCATGAAAAGGATGAAATCCTCCGGGTATGATGACTAATTTCTTCAACATCTCTTCTTCCTAATAGCTCATTGTTATTGGGCCGATGACACCACTTGTAAATTGAGTTACAATAGCTCTTACCCATGTGTACTTACCAGGCAAATATATACTGTAATCGGTTGTGATTGCACTTGATCCATCAATACTGCTGTCACCCGGAAACGTATACACGTCAACCCAGTCTGCTTCTATCAATGCATTTGGGTATTCTGCAGGATAACTGTCAGCAGTTTTTGCATCAGTATCTAAACTTGCCTGTACGGTTACCACACCAGGAAAGTCGTTTGCAATAAAACGTATGTTTTGTCCATTGCCCTGTCCAAGATAGTAGCCCACACCTTTTTGCCTAGTGCCTGTAATGCTGGTGGTGCCAGCCACATATGCTGTTTCTGCAATTAATACAAGACTGCTTGACTTCATGTTACTCTGCTTTTGTTAGTTCAACAAGAACGTTTGCACTTCCGCCTTCAGTTGCTAGTTGCGTAATTACTGCTTCTAACTGTGAAATTGTATCAGCAGTAAGTATGTCTCTTGCAGGAGCATCGTCACGTACTAGTTCGCTAAGTGTTATTGTAATTGATGTTGTGTTTATCTTTGCCATGCTGTTATTTATCGCTTTCTAGTGTTGTCTCGTTTACTACTACAATCCCATTTGCATCAACTTCGCCACCACTGACAGTGGTTTTTGGTTGCGACTTGAAACTGACTCTACGTTTCTTGCCTTTGATAAACAAGTCACATGTTAGATGACAGTTCTCTAATTTCTCAAACAGTATTTTTTTACTCAACGGCACCTTAATAAGTTCATCAATCTTACGTCCTAACGGTCTTGCACCCATCTTTGGATCATACCCTACTTCCACTAAATGATCAACCAATTGTTCTGTAACAATTATATTAATGTTCTTTGTTTTCAAGTTTGCACGTAATTCATTGATAAACTTTGCAACGATTTTCTTTATTGCCATTGGTTCCAAAGTCTTGAATTTTGTTATTAAATCTAGTCGATTACGGAGTTCAGGCTTGAAGAAATCTTTAACTGCTTTATCTTCGCTTCCTGTTTTTGTTAAGACTTGTCCAAAACCGATGTTGTTGTTTTCATTGTCACGAGCTCCAAGATTTGATGTCATAATAATCACTGCATTTCGCACATCAACAGTCTTTCCATTAGAACCAGTTATCTTACCTTCATCCATCATTTGTAAGAATATATTTGCCACATCGGGGTGTGCTTTTTCTATTTCATCAAACAATAAAACACTATATGGATTTTTACTAAGGTCAGCAATCAGTTTTCCTCCGCTAAGTGTGCTATCATCGTAGCCAACAAATCCAGGAGGTGCTCCGAGTAAACTTGAAACAGTGTGCTTATCTTGGTACTCGCTCATATCATATCTTAACAGGTGCATATCAAGATTTGCACTTAATAATTTTGCAAATTCTGTTTTACCAGTTCCTGTTGGACCTAAGAATAAAAATGCACCCATTGGGCGATTTGGAGTGCTTATTCCTGCATAGTTCACATACAGTCTTTCGAGTACACTATCAACCACATGGTCTTGTCCAAATAGTTTTTGTTTGATATTAGCATCAAGATCTTTTACTCTATCACTTGCATCACTTGCTACTTTGGTTTCTGGTATATTTGCTATTCTTGATACCTGTATGTCAATTAGATCTGCAGTGACAACTAATCCTTCTTGATCCTTTACACGTTCAGTTGCACAGGCGCCGTCAATAAGATCAATGCTTTTATCGGGATTTTTCTTGTCATTCATATACCTAGTAGCAAGTTCTACTGCTTTGACAATTGCATCTTTATCAATTTGTATATTATGAAATTTTTCTAATCTTGGTTTAAGTCCTTCTAGTATCTTTACAGTAGTTTCTTTGTCTGGTTCATCAATGCTTACTCTATAAAAGCGTCTCATCAATGCACGATCTTTTTCAAAGCTCTCGTAGAATTCTTCCCATGTCGTACTGGCAATCACTTTCAGGTTACCTTTGGTAATCGCAGGTTTGATCATATTTGAAAAATCTAAACTACTGCCACCAGTTGACCCAGCACCTTTCATTGTATGTGCTTCGTCGATAAAAAGTATACAGTTCTTTTTTGTTTCCAATGCTGAGATAATGTCTTTAAGTTTTTCTTCAAATTCGCCACGGTACTTTGATCCAGCAAGTAAACTGCCTATCTCCAACCCCCATACTTCAAAGTCTTTCAAAAACTTTGGCACAGTATCGTCTTTAATTCTTGTTGCTAAACCTTCTGCAATGGCAGTCTTTCCAACACCTGGATCTCCGACCATCAATACATTACTTTTGAATCTTTTTGCAAGCACTGTTACAATTTCTTCAATTTCATTTTCTCTGCCGATTACCGGTTCAAGTTTATCATCTTTGGCTTGTTTACTAATATTGATGCAGTGTTCGTCGAGTATTTCAGTTGCGTGTGAAACGTCTAATGTGCCTTTTGTTTTGCCACCATATGAATGTTGCCAATGCATTGTGAATTCTTTTTTATCCAAACCATGCTTTAACATAAAGTAACTTGAATGACTGTTTGTTTCTGCCATAATAGCAAGCCATAGGTCAATGGTTTCCATACTCCGTCTACCACTAAACATTACCTGTGTCAAACTTCGATTGAATACTCTTTCAAGAGCATTGGTTTTCTTTGGTTCTTTTTTTGCACTTGTGCTTACAAGCATTGCTTGGTTGTTGATAAACAATTCAATATCATGTATAATAGCATCAGACGATGAACCATATGAGTCAATGCACCGCTTGAATTTTGCATGCTTAACCAGTGCAAGTGTTAGATGTTCAACGGTTACGTACTCATGGTTTTTGTCTACAGCAATTTTGTGTGCGTGTCCGAGTATTTTTTCTATTTCTGGACTATGTTGCATGTTACTCCTTATTATAGTATTTATTGAGTGTGTTGCTTGATAGCACGAATTATACTGTCAGGTATATCTTGTGGTATCTGTGCCTTTAGTTTTACAAATATGTCTCCAGGATTATGACCAATACGTTGAACTCCACAAGAAGCCAATCGCATAACACTACCTGGGTTTGTCCTTGGAGGAATATTTAAATTATAACTTCTGCCAATGATATCAATCACTGACACTGCGCCTCCAATAATCAATGTCCATATGGGCACTGACTTTTCAGTATGCATGTCGTTACCATGTCTTTGCCATTGCGGATGTGGCTTTAGTCTATAGTTAATTACTAAATCGATTCCATTTGGTCCAAGTTTTGGATATCTTATGTGTTCTCCGTCTACAACTCCAGGCGGAACGTCAACTTCGATTGTGTTTTGTCCTGCACTCATTTGTAATGCAAGAGCACGTTTACCACCTTTTATTGCATCTGCCAAATCAATTGCCATGGTGATTCTTGCCTCTTGAGGACGTTGCCTTGCATTTGGGTTCATACGTTGACCAAATACACTGAATATAGTATCAAAATCAAAAGGTTGACCCTGTGTTTTACTAAAGCCAAATCCTTGTTGCTTTTGATCCGTTGATCCAGTATGATCATAATATGCACGTTTGCTTGGGTCTTTTAGTATATCATATGCATTGCTTATTTCTGCAAACTTGCTTGCATCGCCACCGCGGTCAGGATGGTGCTCTTTGGCTTTTTCTTTATAAGCTCGCTTGATAGTATCAGCAGATGCGCCTTTGGCAACACCTAATGTGCTATATGGATTATTCATAGTGTATTATACTATTTTTTTTGTGGGTTGTCAAGCTCTTCTGTTACAGACTTTTCATAGTAAAGTATGATTTTGTTTTGTTCTTCGATGTATAACTTTATCTCTTCCATGTTTATTGCCAGTGCTTCAAAACTTTTTGGATCAAGTGCGTACACAACAAAACTTCCTTGCATGTCTTTTACACGTTGTATAACTTCTTTCAAGTTCTTTTCTGTGATTACAACTATGTTTGCATCTTTAAGCGATAGTACTTTTGGTCTCGGCACAACTTGAATGGTTGGCTTGTACACTTCGACTTGAGTTACAATTTCTTTTTCAGGTTTCCAGGAGCAACTACTTAACAGTAGCAGACTCAATAGACTTGAAAAAACTATCAATTTTTTCATTTATTCTCCGTTCAGATGCTAGTGGATCTGCTAAACTGTTTTTTACTAGATCTGTTTTTGCCAACAGGTCCTTGATTACTGTGTTCGCTTTACGTGCTTTTTCTAAGTTGTCTGAGAGTTCTTTAGACAACTTTGCTTGTTTTACTGCATTCTCATTCATTGCAGTGATCTTTGCTTCGAGACTTTTATTACTAGATTCTAAGTTAGCATTATTAGTTCGCAATGTTGCTATACGTGCTTGTGTATCCTTGTAATAAAGATACACTCCGTATCCGCAACCTCCAAGTATTGCAAGTATTATCAATAATGCGTATATTCTAGCCATTAGTCGTCTATCTGTACTGCTCTCATACGTGCTACCAGTCTGTCTGCACGTTTTGTTACTTGTTTGTACCAATTTGAATCAACCATTTCGTCTGCGGCTGAGTTCCAATCTTTGGCATCTACTCCACGTTTCATTCCCTTAAACTTGCTTAGTCTTGGACGACCCATGTTGAACATCATGTTAGCAATTATTAATTGGACTTCTTCTGGGAGGTCATCAAAGTCAGGATATAATCGCTCGCAGTCGGCGAGGACGGTTTGGACGTCACTGTCAAAGGCTGAATTGCATCTATCTTCTGAGACAGGCGTTCCAACTGGTTGTCCATGTTCTGGATCACTATCAATAACCAAATGACCAATACCGAAAGTAGGCAAGCCGAGATGGTCGAGGTATATTTCATTAACTGAGCCTTCGTCATATGCAATCTCTTCTCTAAGTTTATCAATGTCCATAGTTCTTTCCTTCTATTACGTTGGTATTTATGTACTTTGCGGCCTCTATATGTGCTTTTTCCAGTGGGTGTCCGCCTGGGCCAACTGGGTAATCATGTTTGGCAGTCCATTCTCTGAACGTGACTCCTTGAAATTCTGTTATAGTAGGAACCACCGATTTACTTAAAACGTCAATGGATTTTTGCCAATGATTCTGTAATTCAGATTTGTATGTTCGCAAATTGTCAAATGTTGCTTTGAATGTTGAATCATGGCAGGTGAATATAAAATCTATTTTGTACTCACGTAACAAAGCTAAAACTGAATGTATAATTTGAAGATTACGATTTAGATTCCATATGTTATTGTCAAAATTTTTATAATAATCTGTTTCAAATTTTTGCTCTATATATCCAGGACATATTGTACTCCAAAGATCGTCGTGATCTAAAAAATCAAATCTTCCAAAATAGGTCCAATTTACTATAAAAAGATAATTATCTGCTGAATTTATATGACGGTTAACCTGGTTACTAATAAATTGGTTTCCACGTCCTCCCATAGCACGGCAATCATATTCTATACCCAATTGATGTGCAAGCAAGGCAGGCCAAGTTCGAGTACTGTGAGCGAATGGATTTCCTTGAAGCAATTGCGGAGGGCAATCAGTCAGCTCATCACCCCTAGTGAAACTGTCGCCAAAAGCAACAACTTTTTTGTAAGTCATTAACGTCCTGCGTTTGCTAATAAATTTTGTATATCTTTGGCTTTTTTGCCTTTGTTGTATATAGCCTTAGGAGGAATACCAGCAAGAGTTCTTGCTTCATTGAGCTCGAACTGCTCACGTTCTCTATAGGTCTTAGGTGAAGTAGGTACGAGCATGTTAAACTGTTCCACAGTAAAAGGCATTTCTTTGCCTCTGTAGCCCATGGTCCAACCATCACCTTCATACTCTGTAAGTGTGTTGAAATCATCTAACAGTGTGGCTAAGTTGTCAGCAGTGTAGTTTCTACGTTTAAGTTCGATATACACAAGGAATCTATTTGGCTTTACTTCTCCAGGACTCATGTCAGCATCCAGTACAAAGTCATAACCTTTTTCAAACCAATTAACCAAGTCCACTGCGGCTTGTCTATCACGTATATAAAAACTGGCAACAACTATCTCATCATCGTCGCCCATCTTTGATGAAAAGTCATCAATATACATTGTGCTTTTCATCATACCTGCTAGGTCTTTATAGCCTAGCCCTTCTGTTAAATTAAACTTGGACATCGATATTAGTATCCATTTCTGCTTGTGCGCCTTGATCCATCACTGCCTGTTGATCCAAGTCTGCATTGTATGCATCATCAAGATCCTGCAGATCAACTGTTTCATCTTCTAGTTCTATAGCCCCAGTTCTTATATCAGTCATTAAACTTTTTGGCATAATGATTTCAACTAACCATATATCTTTCTCAGTTAGTCTAGCAACTTTTGTTCCAGGTTTAAAATCACTTGGATCTTTAACTTTAACTGGAACCTTCATCTTGGTTTTCTTCCATTTCACTTCACAATCAAATGGAAGTAAACGCATTGCTCCTCTAGGGTCTGGCATAAGTTTTGCAGGCCATAAAAATGTACAACTTGTTTTATATGGACCTTGTTCTGGACCAGCAACAAGCTCTCCTAGTTCCCAATTGCGGAATGCAAATATATCTAGTTCGTTCATCACACGTTCAAAGTCTAACAGTACCTGCATACTGCCATCGCTCATGTAGATGCCTTTGATATTGTCTGCAACCATCCAATAGTCTGAACCGTCTTTAAAAAATTCTGAATCGCTTAGTGACATTTGTGGCCTTTTGTTTTACGTTAACAGTATTTAGTCCAATATTGAATTGTGGCCGCTAATATATTTAGCAGTGCATATCCAAACTTTACACATGTTATTTCTTATTTGTTTTTGTTTTAAATATTATTGTGGTAGCGAATAACCTTTAACCTAGGAGATACAATGTCTCGAGCTAAACGTAAAGCAAAATATCAAAGACAACTACAACAAGACAACACAATAAATTTTAACCAAGCACTAAAACGCAAACACATTGAACTTCATCCGAAGTCAATCAATCAAGAAAACCTTATAACCAGCCTACTAGATCCTCAAACCAACATCACTGTGGCAACTGGACCTGCGGGCACGGGTAAGACTTATCTTGCAATGTTAGCGGCTATAAAAGCATTTAGAGATGGTGCGTGTGAACGAATTGTACTGACCCGCCCAGCAGTGGGTGTTGATGATGAAAAGCATGGTTTTCTGCCTGGGGACTTGAATAGTAAAATGGAGCCGTGGACCAGACCTTTGTTTGACGTATTGCGAGAATTCTACACTAAAAAAGAAGTAGCACGTATGCTGGACGAACAAACTATTGAAATATCGCCATTGGCTTTCATGAGAGGACGAACATTCAAGGATGCCTGGATTATAGCAGATGAAATGCAAAATGCAACACCTAGTCAAATGAAAATGCTAATGACACGCATAGGAGAGAATAGCAAAATAGTAATCACAGGAGATGTTGAGCAAACAGATAGAACTGTACACAACAACGGATTGATCGACCTATGTAAACGTTTAGAAACACATCGTGATGGACTAAGTGTATGCTATATGAACAATAGAGATATACAAAGACATCCTATCATTGATACAGTATTGGAGATCTACGCAACTTAAAAATTGGCTCTGGGAGAAGGATTCGAACCTCCAAGGTTAAATATATTGCAGTACATTCAACCACACGGTTAACAGCCGTGCGTGTTTACCAATTTCACCATCCCAGAGTATTCTTTAAACCTTGCTTGTTTTTTCTAGTGCAGGAATCATACGTGTAACACCTATGCCTCCGCCTACTCTTTGGAAGAAGTCAAACTCTAAAAATTTTTCTAGTTCTGCTTCTACACGTTCTTTGCCAAACAGTTCGAACAGTAGTTTTGAGTATGCACCGTCTGTAATTGAATGGAATGTATCACGCATCATATCAACATCACATGAGCGTTCTGCTGATCCAATAGTTTCCATACCACCTAGTATAACGTCCATCTTCTTTGCTGTGTTGCCGTCATCGTTTCTAGCCATATTCCAAAATGGGCTTGTAAGTTCAGGAAAGTTTGTAATAATAGTTTGCCCAAACTCTTTTTCCATGTCTAATTCCTGTTGTGCTTCCATTTCTGTATCAGCACTTAATCCATAATGTTGTTGCCATTCAGCATAAGTCTTTTCTGTTAGTGTACCAAATCCTAAGTATTCGCATAGTTCATATTCCATTGCTTTTAAGTCGTCAACATTGCCTGGCATCTCAAATTCAAACATTGGAAATATTATATCATGTCTGCCGGGTATTGCATTAGGCTCTTGTCTGTAGGATGTGGAGACACAAAAAAAGCCCTTTGCTGAGGGCTGACTTAGTAATTCATGTTCTAACC
>UEXM01002535.1_pt1 | contig 12833 bp, 3 predicted proteins | sample 1796661 | NCBI WGS metagenome assembly UEXM01 (sample SAMEA4772469, study PRJEB27181) | metagenome | reverse complement strand
CAAAAAGAGTTGCAAAACTCCGTATGTCTAACCTTAAGATTAGCGAGATTGCTCAAATCATGCGCAACCAGGCTAAATGGATTAAACACTAATACATGCCAAAATTAGCACACAACTTTGTCCAGGGCAAAATGAACAAGGATCTTGATGAGAGACTTGTGCCCCCAGGCCAATATCGTGACGCTTTAAACATTCAGGTTTCAACATCTGAAGGTTCAGACGTCGGCGCTGTTGAGAACATATTAGGTAATACTAAACTAAATAAAAAGTCGTCCTCTGTAAATTGGGTGGCTAATTTTGGTTTAACCTCTGCGCAATGTATAGGTACGGCTAGAGATACTCAAAACAACAAGTTGTATTGGTTTGTTACTTCAGCATCGGTTGATGCTATCTTAGAATATGATGAAGCCACGGGCTTTGTTGCCCCTATATTGGTTGATACAGGCACAATATTAAATTTTAACACGGCTAACTTTATAACCGGTGTTAACGTTTTTGAGGGGTTATTATGCTGGACTGACAATTTAAACGAGCCTAGAAAAATATTAATATCAAGATTTAAAGCAGGTAGTACGCAGAGTGGGCAAAATATAAATACTCATACGCAAGTGTATAGCAGACCGTTTAAAGCTTCTGATATTACCGTAATTAAGAAAAAGCCAAACGAAACATTACATTACACTGCGGCGTCTTCTACAAGAACAGGCAATGGTGTAGGACTAGATAGAGTTACTACAGATAAAACTTTTGTAGAAACAGTAGGGGGAGTAAGAGTAACTATGGATATTGGTAGCGCCCGCACATTTACAACAAGCGCCGCCCCTAATTGGCAAAACGGAGACATAATTACTTTACGAGCGTCAGAGTTTAATAACGACAGAAACGCAGACGATAATTACGAAGTGCGAATGCAGCTTACAGCTAATCCTTCTGGTTCTGCGTTAAAGTTTATTAACGCTAAAATACTATCTATATCTTCAGACATGCCGGATATAGAACTAACCTGGGAGTGTGAGTTACAGGAAGACCCACCTATGTTCGAGTTTTCTTTCCCGCGCTTTGCATACCGGTGGAAGTACATTGACGGAGAGGTATCTGCTTTTTCGCCATGGACTAATGCTATTTTTGTTCCTGGACCTTTTGAGTATGGCAGTTATGATGCTTATAATGAAGGAATGGTTAATAATCTGCGTAAGCTTACTTTAAGCGGATTTGAAACACCACCGGCAGATGTAGATAGAGTCGAAATATTATATAAAGATTCTTCTGAAAACATAATTTATAGAATAGATGATAAGCTAGCATCAGTGTCTTCTGTAGCAATTACGTCAGAGGTAGCTGTAAACGTTATAGATTCTAACCAGATACTTAGACCATACGATAACGTACCTCTTAAAGCTTTAGCTCAAGAAGTAATTGGCAATCGTTTAGTATATGGTAATTATGTCCAGCAAAATAACATAGGAGACGAAGTTGATCTAACTACTAATTTGCAGTCAAACAATATAGTAGCGGTTAAAACGCCAGAAGAAAGTGTTAAGTCTTTAAGAGACTACCAAATAGGGGTTGTGTATATTGACGAGCACGGGAGAGAAACACCGGTTTTTACAAATAGCTATTCTACGGTAAAGATAGGCATAGACAAAGCCTCTAAAGTAAATAAGCTTAAGGCTAGAGTAGAAAATGACGCCCCAGGCTTATGGGCTAAGCATTTCAAATACTATGTAAAAGAAACTTCTAACGAATACTATAATGTTTCGCTTGACCGGTATTATGCTGACCCTGACGGTTTTATGTGGTTATCTATACCTAGTGCTGAAAGAAATAAAGTACAAGATGGAGATTTCTTAATACTTAAGAAACAACATAACACAGATCTTCCTGTTACTTCCGAAGCTAAGTTTAAAGTCTTAGACATAAGTAATGAGGCCCCAGATGCTGTTGCTGTAAAACGTAAGTTTAAATCTTTAGTAGGTATTACTCGCGGAAGTGCTACTACTAAAATTGCTACAGGTTTAACAGAGTTCACTTTTGAAGGTCCAACACCCAACGCGGGTAACGATCATTTTGTTGATGCACTGCAAGCTGACGTTTACGTTAGGTTTATTTCAGGGGCTAATAAAACTAGATTTTATAAAGTTGTTACTGGTGGATATTCAGGCATTGCAAACGCTGGATACTCATTAGAAATTTCAGAAAAGCTGCAGTTAACTGATGCATCTTTTATAAATGCCTTAGCTACAAGCGCTGAGTTCAAGCTGGAGTTGCATGAGGAAAAAAGACTAACGCTTCCAGAATACCAAGGTAGATTTTTTGTTAAGATTAATAGAAGTACTGCGTTTGATGAAAACGTTGTATATAATTTTACAAATAATCCGGAAGATTATAAAGAAAAAGGTGACACAGATGCTCACCCGGATGACACTGCTTTTGATGATCCTGATAACAGTGGTAGTATAGGTGCAATTACAGGGCTTAGCTGGGCAGAACACGCTAACGCTAATGTAGGCAGTGTAGTTTTAACGGGTAAACCTACAGAAAACTCTAAAAAATTCGGAGTTGTGCAGGCACCTTACATTTCCGGCACACCAGGAGAAAACATAGGCGGCAATGATAAAATGGCTGATTTTGTAACTGGAGCAGAAGCTGGAGATTATATACAATTTGGATCTGCTGCGGGTATTTGGTCAAATCTTTATACTTTAAATTCAGTAACCAAAGGCACATATGCTAGAAATGCCGTGGGTGGGATTACAGGTGATACTGACGATGAAACAGGATACAGATGGGAATTTGTATTAAATGAACCTTATACAGACACAGATATAGCTGCTGATAGATTTAGATTAGCCGAAAGAAAAAGACTGCAGCCAACTGTTATTGATGAAAATAGTGAAGTGTTACCTTCAATGAACCCAGCTGTATTTGAAGTTGAGCCCAAAGAAGCAATAGATTTAGAATTGTATTACGAAGCTAGCGAAGCTTACCCTATATCAGCTATAGACACTGAGCATACGCTCGATTACTTTAATTGTTATAGCTTTGGTAACGGTGTAGAGTCGGATAGAATACGAGACGATTTCAATGCAAAGCGTATTGGCAAGGGTGTTAAGGTATCTAGCATACTTGAAACCGAGTACAAGCAAGAGCATAGAAAAGCAGGATTAATATATAGTGGTTTATTTAATAATACTAGCGGCGTAAACGAGCTTAATCAGTTTATCCAAGGTCTTAAAATAACAAAAGACTTAAACCCCATATATGGTGGCATACAAATTTTAAAAGCTAGGGATACTGACTTAGTAACTCTTTGTGAAGACAAATGCTTTAGAGTGCAAGCTAATAAAGATGCATTATTTACAGCGGACGGTAACCCTAATGTTACGTCTACAAATAATGTACTGGGTCAAACAATGGCATATGCTGGTGAATTTGGTATATCTAATAATCCTGAATCGTTTACTACATATGGATTCAGATCTTACTTTACAGATAAAGCAAGAGGAACGGTAATACGGCTATCAATGGACGGCATTACGGAAATAGCTGAAAAAGGCATGTCCGATTACTTTGAAGACAAGTTTAAATCGCACACAGGTGCTATTTTAGGCTCATATGATGAGGCTTCTGGTTCTTATAATATAAGTTTAAGCGGTGACGAATCCGTTGCATTTAAAGAAGGCGTGAACGGTTGGACATCAAGATTTTCTTTTGTGCCTGAAGCGGCTATATCGTTAAACAACGATTATTACACTATGAAAAATGGTGAACTGTGGGTGCACAACAACGCAACGCGTTCTAATTTTTACGGCACTCAAGCTAATTCTACGGTAACACCTATATTTAACGATGCGCCATCTAGTATTAAAAACTTTAAAACGCTATCTTACGAAGGTGACACCGGCTGGGTTGCAGATGTACTTACAGACCAGCAAGACGGAGAAGTAGAGGCTTGGAAAAAGAAAGAGAATCTTTACTTTAACTATATTAAAGGGAAGGCTACTACGCTGTCGAACATCGATACGGGTGAGTTTTCAGTGCAAGGATTAGGTAATCCATCTGCAACTGGTGATGACACTTTAGTAATTAGCGGGGTTCAAAATCAAGTGTATAACATTACATTTGTAAAAGATTTAAATGTATCGTTGCAACTAGGTGACATAATATATTTTACAGACGCGAGTAACAGTAATACATTAGTATCTCTTGGAGCTGTTTTGCAAATAAGCGGTAATACTATTAAAGCGGCGTGGAATGGCTCAAGTGCTGAACCTACTACTTCAGACTTTATATTATTTGCTAAAGACTCTGAAAAGAACACTTCAGGTATAATAGGTTACCATGCATCTGTTGAAATGAAAACAACTAGCTCCGACAAAAAAGAGCTCTTTGCTGTTAACTCTGAGGTGTTTATCAGCAGTGAATAATACGTAATAATGAATAATAACTTAATATAATACAAATGGCTTTAATAGACAGCGTGATCCAAGGAGGCGTAGGAATTGCTTCCGGTATTATAGGTCATAAGCGAAGAAAGCAAGAGCAAAAAGATGCCCAGGGCGAATTTGATGCTAATATGGCACGCTTTAAGCAACAAGATCTATCAAACCCGTATGCTAATATGGAGAATGTTTATGAGGATTTAACCGTAAACACTCAAGCAGCCGACTTTGCAGCACAACAACAAGCTCAAGGTATGGCTAATACTATGCAAAGCATGAAAGGTGCAGCTGGTGGTAGTGGTATTGCTGCATTAGCACAGGCGATGGCCGGGCAGCAAGCACAGAATGCTCAAAGCGCTTCTGCTGATATAGCTAGACAAGAAGCGGGTAATCAAAAAGCACAAGCTCAGATGGCTGGACAATTACAGTCTATGGAACGCGAAGGTGATATGATCTCAAGAAGTTTGAAACGCGAACAATACGAAACAGAGTTAGGAATGAGTCAGCAAAGACTTGGTGCAGCCAACTTAGCACGTCAAGAAGCTACACAAGCTCTTGTAGGTGGCGTTGGCCAAATAGTTGGTGCTGGACTTAAAGCTAACCCGGCACTTGCTGCGATGGGAGCAATGGCTCAAGCAGGCGAGGGTGCGGCTGGAACAGGTGGTAATCTCATAAACCCAGCGGGAGGATAATTATGGCAAATAGCGATTTAATAAAAGGTGCTGGCTTTGTAGGCAAATCCGAAGGCTTTGTAAATTATGCAGAGGCTATTAATGTACCCAACCCAGTACAGGGTGAAAACTTCTATATAAAAGAAAGAGAGCGTAAGCAGGCTACAAAGTCGCGAGTAAACGGTTATATAGATAACCTTAAATCGGACATCGACTTAGACGGGCTAAGCCCAGAACAAACATCAGCAATGCGAGGCTTTTTAGTTTCGCAACGTTCTATATATGCTAATGCTGCAAACGAGATTGCTAAGATTGACGATGCTTCATCACCTGAGTACCAACATTACGTTGATATAATGAACGGTGTAAATCGTAGCTTTGTTAATTTGTCTGAAGAAGTAAAGGCTTATAAAGAGGCTAAAGTAAGCTATGCTGAAACCCACAAAGCTGATCTCTACTCTAATGCGGCAAGCGGCAGTGAAATACAAGCTGCAGCATCACTTTACGGCTTAGACCCTGAAGTGCCTGCAAATTTTACTGTAGCAGATGGTGGTCATATAATGTTTGAGGTTGACGGTGTAGCTCAGTCTTATAAAGATTATAAAGAGCCTATGATGAAAGACTATAAAACAATGAATAGTCTTTTAGAAACTACAAATCAAATTTTCAACACTGGTCAAAAGCTTGACGGAACTAAAGCACAGCTTTTAGGTACGCAGGTTGAAGCTATGCTTGCAAACCCTGATACTATAAAATCTATATTAGCGGGGGACTTTGCGGGTAGCGGTATTGATTTAAGCGGGATTGCTTACAATCCTGAAGATGTAGCTGGTACACGTATGCAGGTTAAAGATGCTATAATGGGTGCTTTAACACAAGTTGCTAATGAAGGTTATGCTGAAAAAGAAAGAAAGCGTAAAGAAAGAAACAATCCAAGTAGCACCCCATCAAGCCCAAAAGGTGGTAAAGACTACACTGGAAGATGGGCCGACGTAGATAATGACCAAAATGTGGGCGTATCATACAATATTGGCGGGCATAAAGTAAAACGCGATTCTGAAAATCCGAATATATATTATGTAGACGGAGTAGCTTTTCCTAGCAGACAAATGGCATACGACGCAGTAACCGACTAACCTACAATTAATCCAATATAATAATATGGATCTTAATAAATTTAGCCCTGAAAAATTGCAACAAATTGCAGAATTGAACGGTGTAACCGTTGAAGAGCTATTAGCAAATAATACAGAGGGAAAGCAGAACGATTCGACGGAGACAGACCCGCCGGCGAATCAGAATACAGAAACGTCCGTTGGGGAATCCAATTCGGGCGATATTTCTTTGGGGTCACCCGATTATAGCCCTTACCTTTTAACTATTGAAGATTTAGAAGGTGAAGAAGAAGATGTAGAGCCACGCATAAAAGATAAAATGCAAGCGCTAGGCATTAGAACCGCCCAAGCAGGCTGGGGTAATTCTATTATGCTACAAAGCCAAAATAGGGACGGGCAAGGGCATCGTGTTAGAACTTCGGCAAAATTAAAAGATAAACAAAAAGCGCTTGAGCAATTAAACGCGTTTATTTTAGAGCAAGGTGACATTGGCTACGCTGATAAAATTAAAGCAGAAAACCAAGACGTAATTAAAGGTTATTATGAAGCCACTGCTCAAAAAGAAATGGGCCTTAGCGAAGCTAATGACATTTATATAGAGTCAAAAATAAAGAGTTGGAATAACGCGGAAACCATATCTACTCCTAGAATGGACGGTAGTAGTATGTTTGTGCCTGACCAGAAAAGAACTCTTGAGGCAAAAGATTTTGAAACTCCGGAAGAGCTTGACGAGTATTTAAACTGGAAAGAAACGGGTGTAGTTAACACTACAGAAGATCAAATTAAAGCGTACAGGGAAGAACTTATATTTAACAACAAAGTAAGGAGTGGGCAAAAGTACATTGATAACCTTCCAGACGACGTAAAAGAGTCTGTTGCGGCTGTACTTTCAAAAGAAAAAGTGGATTTAGCTTACAGAGCTGATAATATAGAAAACGAAATTGGTCAAATTCAAATGGCTGAAAATGAGCTTGCCTATAGAATAGATGAGTTTAAAAATAATCCCACTAACGAGGAAGACTTACTTGATTTACAAAATGAAATACTTTCATTACAAAATCAAAGAAACGATGTAGCTACATTTATTGAATCCATATCTGATACTGATGATTTAATGATTGCGGTAGATAACTTTAATAAAGACTATAGCTTACTTAATAAACTAGGCGTAGACTTTAAAAGAACTGCCGTAGACTTGGGGTACGCCGGTGCGCAGCTAATTACACTTTTAGGTACAGGTATAGCTAAAGGAGTAGAATTTGCTGATGATGAGGTAATGGACGAGCTAGATGCAGCGTGGTTGCCCCTAATTGAAAGAGGCCAAAAAGAAAGTCAGTTATTTGCTACAGCACCTACTTTAGAGCAAGTAGAAGACTTAGATGACTTATTTGATTGGGTAGGTAGTACAGCGATCGGAGCGATACCTTCTTTATCTATGGCTTTTACTGGAACAGCAGCAATGCCTCTATTCTTTCTTAGTGGCTATGGCGGTACATCTAGTGAAATAATGATGAACCAGTATGAAGCTACAAAAAGATTAGCCACAAATGCTGAGGTATTAGAGAATCAGAGGGTTAACATGTCTCCTGAAGAAATTTTAGAGATTGAAACCTTAATGGAAGAAGATGCTAAAATAGCAAATCTGCCCCAGTGGAGAAAGATTACAACATCAGCGTGGGCCGGTATGTCAGAAGTGCTTTTTGAAAGACTTGGTACTATGGCTATTCTTAAAAATGCGTCAAAAGCCATTAACCCAACAAGCTTAACTGGAGCGGGAATAAAATTTGCAAAAGCTTCTAACCAAGAAGGTATGTCGGAGGGCGCAACCCAAATTTCTAACAATTTTGGGAAATGGGCCTTTATGGGCGAGCAAGTTAACTTATTCGAAGGATTAGGTGAAGCTTATGCGGGTGGTGCTCTTATAGGCGGTCCTTTATCTTTAAAAAGTGTAGCCCCTGCGGTTTACGAGTATGCGGTAAGTACTCTTATGGATAAAAACACTCGTGCAGATATCCAAGCTAAGCTTAATCAATTAGAAGAGTTAACTGGTATAGACAACTTACAGAACGTATTAGATCCTAATACTGATTTAGAAGGGCTATCCCCAGAAGTAAAAAAGCTAGCTACTGAAGTAATTGGTGAAATTGAATTGCTAAAATCAGGTGTTGCAAACAGATTGGGTAACGATTTATCTAATGACGTTGTAATAGAGGTTGGGCAGATCTCTTTAGAGATGCAGCAAATAAATCAAAGATTTACAAAGATTGCTCAGTCGGGGGTTGCAGGAGCGGAACTAGTCGCTGCAGAAAAAACATTGAGAGCTAAGTTTGATAAACTTGCTGAAAAGCGGGAAGCCTTACTTTCATATGAAGCTGATACAAAAGAAGCAAAAGCTTATAATGCTTCTTTAAAGGTCTCAATGGATGCAGCAGCAGGTTATGCATCTATGCTTTATATACAAAACGCGAGAAAGCAATCAGAAAGCTTTAGAGAGTTTAACAGACTAAAAAATTCGGCACGAAGTAAGTACTTATCACAAGCAAAAGAAAACCTTGGGGAAAATGCTACTAGTGAAGAAATAAGATTAGAAGCTGGAAAGTCTTTTCATATTGAAAAAAACAAAAATCTTATTAGCGAAAATAAGATTACTGCAGACGAACTTTTAAAAGCAAGCGGATTAGACGTTAAACTTATAGAAGCTAATGAGGCTGAATTTATAAAGCGTGGCGGTAACAAAGATGGGGATGCATTCATTAGTGCCGATGGTAAAACAATTGTGGTTAATATGGATGTTGCCGCGGCAAACGGTCGTACAGGAGTATGGGCGCATGAAGCTCTTCACGCTATTGTTCAAGACAAACTTGGCAGTAACAAAGACGCAAACGCCGCGGGGGAAGAATTATTAGGTTGGCTACAAAAAAACGCACCCGAAACTCATGCTTACGTTAAAGCTAGGCTTGATTTAGCTTACACTAAAGATGGTGTAAAAGCTAAAGCATATTACGAGGAAACAATGAATGTGCTTTCTGATTACATTGCGGAAGGCAACGAAATAGGGCTAAAGTCTTTATCACAAATCAACGTATTTGTAAACAACCTTGTTCGCAGAGACAAAACTTCAATTAAAATACAGGACGGCGAACAAACATTTGCATTTATAGCCAATTACGCTAATAAAAATAAGTCAAAGAAAACTTCTAAGCTTATTAGAAATTTTGCTAGAGCATCTCAAAATGAAGAAAGAAAAAGCAAAAAAGACTCACAGTCTATATCTAAAGAAGCAGAACGTGCAAAGCAGGTTTTAGAAAAAGTAAGTTCCAATATGGAATTCTTTGATCCTAACTCTCCTTTAATTGCAAAAGTAATTGACGGCATGGTTCAAGCACAGTTGGCTAAGCTATCTATAAAAGGATTAAAGTTTGATGCGGAAGAAGCTAAGTACGATATTATTGCCAGAATATACTACAACCAAGACATAAACAAGTTTGACGGTAGAGGTACGCTGTATGGTTATATAAATGGTCGTATTAGTTTCCGTATTAAAGACATGCTTAAGGCTTCTGGTGAGGGGAAAAACGATATTGTTGACGATTTTAACCAGAGCGACGTAGAGGACCTTAAAGGAGCTGCGGCTGATGTTACCACTATAGAACAAGTAGAAGAGCGTGTGGAAGCCGAAAGAGCTACGTATCGCCCTTTATTAGATAGTCGTATGGCTACACCAGAGTTGGTTGAGGCTTTAATGGAAAAAATACCTAGAATTGTAGGTACACTTAAAAATCGTATTGACGCACCAATTTCAAAAAATACAACTGTTACACCTTTAATGAACGAATTACGTTTAGCGTTGGGTAAGCAGGTGGACATTGATTTGAAAAAAGCAATGGGTGGCAAGAAAGACGGGGTGCTAAGAAAATTTTTAGTAGCTAACAAAAAAGCTATTCTTGAAAACATGACCACCACTTATTTGATGACAGCTTTTCCTGCTGCTATTCAAAAGAAAGTTAATGGTGTATTTACAAGCGATTGGCAAGGTAAAAAAATTGATCGCGAAACTACAAATACGGATAAAGCAGGTAGAACATCAGGAGCTGAAATAGCAAGAAGACTACCTCAAGCTTCATTAAAAATAGATGACAAAACATTCTTGTCATTTATTCTTGACGAAAAAGGTAATCCATTACGTGGTAAAAAAGAGTCTCTTGCCAAAGCTATTGGCGAAGAAATGGCTATTGAAATTGTTAACCGTGAAATGCAAGATCCGGATAGCAAAATACGCCAGGCTTTAGAAGCTAACCAGGAAAGATTAGGTGTAGAGCAAATAGATGATTTTGCTACTAAGTTAGCCCTTGATTCTGAGCGCGGTAATGTTAAAGCTTCTAATAGCTTTACAATAGAAGAAACACGTCAAGAAGATGTAATTAAAGCTATGCGCGTTGGCGTTAAGTATTGGAACGGCCAAGACGATGTAAAAGCTATGTCCCTATTAGAAGACCCCAACAATAAGGGCAATTTTAAGCCAGAAGTAATTGAATATTTACAAAAAGATGCTTTAAAAAAGAAAACTAAAACAACTAAAGTAGTTGATATATCAAATGTTGATTTTTCAAAATTATTTTATACTCTTTCTAAAGCTGAAGATGCAGGGCTGCTCGATGAATATTCTAGCGGGCCTCAAATTGCACGTTTAATTACAGAATCAGGCCTTTTTGACGGCAAGCTTAAATATACTTCTATAGAAGCGCTTGTAAAAAAAGCTGAAAGTGGTGATGCCGATGCCATACTTGAACTACAAACTCACAATACGGAAACGTTATCTCTTGTTTCTTTATTTAATGCTGAAGAAATTAAAAAATTTGGAGGAGTAGATTTTTTTAGTAGCACTAAAGATCAAATAATTAATTTACGAAAAGAAATTAATGAAAGCAAGGTAGGAAGCGCAATTACTAATCTTATTGAAGATGCTAGTCCTTATCATTCGGAAGCGTCATCTATAGCAGAACCAATTCGTACTTATCAAAAAAGTAAAAAAGGAATACCAAAAAATTTAGAAGGCGAAGAGGTATTTAAAATGAGGCTAGGCATCGTGCAGCGTACCAACATTGCAAATAAAGCATTAGTAACTTCTATAGCTGAAAGAATGGTTTTAGCGGTTCAGTATGAAGTAGTATCTCCCGTTACACTTTTAAGGATTTTGCAAAAGCAAAATAAATCACAAACTAAGGGGTTTAGGGCATTTGGTCAATTAATATATGCTTCTTTAAATATAGAAGGTACACCAAAAATTGAGCACGTTTATCCCAATGTGCAGTTAGCTTTTGATATTGTTAAAATTGCTATTGAGGCTAGAAATGCTAGGATTGCGTCAAATATTGATCCTGAGACTATAACATTAAAAGTTACTCAAGAGCTAAATAAGTTATTTCAAAAAAATACATTGTGGGCTACAGATCAAAAAGTTACTGATTTTGTTGATACTACAGGTACAACAAATCCAATAGGTATTTTAAGAGCAATTACCTTGGCTAGAGCGGATAGAAAAAATATTGTTGCTTTCGTAACCGAAAATAATAAACTGCAAACGCTTGAGGATCATATTAATAATGAACAGCAGCGAGCAATATATGAGCAGCAAATTGACATTAACTACGAAAATGCTCAAAGAGCTAAAGATTTATTAAACCAGTCTGTTAAAAATTCACTAAGCGTTCCAACTGCCGTGTTTATGGTCGGGGCTCCTGGTGCTGGAAAATCTAGCGTTTTAAAAGGTTTAAGCTTAACTGATAAAGGATACAGATTAGTTAACCAAGACCCTTACTTAGAAGAATACATTAAAGAGGCCGGGCTACCAACCGACGAAAAAACTTATGACAAGGAGCAGCGTTCTTTACGAGCTAAGCTAGGCTGGAAAGCTAGAAAAGCTGCGGAAGAAGATTTAGCTAATAACACTGCTGCAAGAGAAAGCATGGTGGTCGATGGCACTGGTGCTTCATATAAAGCTACTACTAAAAAGATGAAAGCTTTAGAAGCTGCGGGTTTTGAAATACATATGGTGCATGTTAAAACTAGTAAAAATGTAGCTGTTGACAGAAATAGAAGCAGAGCAGAAAGATCATTAGCTGACTTTATAGTAACCAAAACTTGGGATAGCGTACAAGAAAGCGCTAAGCAGTATAAGGAAGACTATGCAGGTCGCTTCTACGAAATTAATACTGACAATCTTTCTTACGGTGAAGCTTTACCTGAAGCGTTCGTAAATCAAGTAACTACCGGGCTAGAAGCGTCTGGCGTTAAATTTAGCCAAGGATTAAGCGAAGAGCTTAATGGAATGATTGAGCGAACTAAAGGGGTGGCTGCTGACAAAGCTTATTCAAAAGCTCAAGCTCGTATGATGGGTGAAAGAAAAGGTAAATACCGTTTGTTTATACCTGCTTCAGCTGAAGACCTTAGAGGTTTAACTTCATATACATTTGCTGGCAAAGGAAAGCAAGGAGAGGCTGATCAAAAATTTATAGAAGATAACTTAATAACTCCTTATACTAGAGGTATTGCAATGATTGAAGCTGTAAAGCAGCAGGTTCGTCGTGAACTCGTTGCTTTAAGAA
>UEXM01002533.1_pt1 | contig 12834 bp, 18 predicted proteins | sample 1796661 | NCBI WGS metagenome assembly UEXM01 (sample SAMEA4772469, study PRJEB27181) | metagenome | reverse complement strand
CTTCGTATTCTTTGCGTTCACTCATTGATGCATTTCTGCCAACGATTGAGAAGTTTACCATACCCACTCGCTCTTCGTAGTGTCTACCCGTCTTAGTGTGGTATTCTGAGTTCATGACATAGCGTTCCAACTCGCTAAAGAATAACGCTTGTTTCGCGACTGTGAATTTATTCTCATACTCAAGCGTCCAAGAACTGTAGCCATCTGTACTCGGTATCTTTTTATAGTGTGCGTTGCCCATGCAAGAGAATACGCCGCGGGCTTTATCAGCCACCTTACGGCCTAGTTGATCTACGATACGAGGGAAGGATCCGCCCGATACTATATAGACCTCTTTGTCTCGCTGCCAGCTATAAAAAGCTTTGGCGAACTCTTGGTCTATTTTACTTTTTGCCGGCGTTAGGGTGCCGTCTACATCAAACAAATAGATAGTTTTCAAGGCTACTTCCAAAATAGTTGGATACCAACGATGGCAAAAGAAAGTGCGACACACAACATAGTCTTAACTGTGAACATACTTTCATTTAAAAAATAATATGTGAGTATCGGAAAGGTAAAATATGACATACTAAAGATTAGGAAGCGAGGGCCCCATACTTCACCCCATTCTTCATAACACAGCTTAATGCCATACCAAAAACAAATTCCGGTGGGAACCGAGAACACCATTGCTGATATGAGCGGCTTATCTTTCCACCAGTCCCATACAAACTGGGAATTAAGTTGAAACCAGCCTAGTGTTTGACCTAGCGCAAACAAGAAACAGGCGAACATGATATTAAAAGTTGGCAATGACTATTTCCTGAGCAGCTGTAGCATTTTTTGTTCTTTGGCCGTATTGATCAATCATAGTTATATTATAATCTTTGTAAAGTTCGCATGCATTGTGATCATAATTATAAGTCACAGCCCACTTGATCGACAACTCTTTCAAGGCCTCGTATAGTTTTTTATGATTGATATGAGTTTCTTCAAAACCCAAACTAACACCAATATCAAATAGGTTGTGATCAAAGTCCCACAGGGGCACAACCACATACTCACACCATTCGGCCGGATTAATTGTCTCGTGCATTGCGGATCCGTTGTCCAATTGAAGAAAGAAGTTTGAGGGACGCTGGTATGTTTTTAGCTTACTTATTGAGAATTGGTGGAATTTCTCCTTGTCTAATCCCCCTGTCGATGGCATGCCTTTATCAGAACAGGCATTAAGCAAATAGAACAGCGCGCTCCTAATATAAGGATCTTGCCATTTGGGCCAGGTATCTTGCAACACATGAAACATGTTATCATCTTCGACACTAAACGCGGGGCACGTAATGATATCATATAATCGACGAGGGTCCCGGGAGAGACATTGCCAAAATTCATATATTGGCTGATTTGTGGTATGTGCACAAACAAAACGTCCGTGTGATGTCAATCCGAATTCCACCTGACCTGAGTAAAAAAGAAAGGTCTCAACCATGCTACCGCGCGGTATTATATCCCGTAAATGTGATATGCTACGATAACCGCTACGCAGATCTTTAACTGGGGATTTCATGTTTTGGCTCGATCACCTCGGGAGTTTCCATGCTTCGTCGGAACACATCGATCTTTTTCTGTAGTTCTGTCAAGTCTGGGCCGTTAGTCATCATATTCATACTGTCAGCCGGCGGGTCTGGGGCTTCGCTTTCGGCGGGCTTTGTTTTGTAATTTATAAAGGAGGCGACCAGACTATGCACGTCACTCAACATGTAATCAAGTTCGGCAATATTTTGACGTAGTTCATCAATCTTGGACATTGTGCTTAGCGACATCACCTCATCGGCCTGAATGTTCCATGCGGACACACCAGTGGTGATCAAAGTTAGTTGCTTAGTTGCCCGATTAAGAAGCCTGGTTGTTTCTGGTGGTAACTGATCGATATCAATTGAATACTGTATGTTAACTCTTTCTTTCATTTTATCCTCTCAATAATTGTTGGTTTGTGTTGAGTGAGCTTTCGACCACAGAGGGCGCGCCCACCACCACTATCTCGGTACCTGTGTGGCCTCGGTTGATAGTCAGTTTTGTAAACTGGTGTTCTTGCTTTAAGCCTTCAGGCAGCAGTCCCTGCTCGTTTAAACTTTGCATTCTTGATTCCTCTCGTATCATCACAACGTGCTCAGGGTTTACAAAAACTTCTCGCAAAGTATAATCGCTCTTAGTAGTAAGTGCCTTGTTGTGGCACACTTCGGTGAGTCTAACTAATCCCATCATTGTTCTCCTATTGGGTATACGTGTCTCTTCTTTACAAGCGCCTCTCGACCGAGGGCATAAACCGTATAGGTCCCACCTTGCCAGCCGATAGAATTCTCTTCAAGAAACACTGCTATTATTGGTTTTTCTGTTTTATCTAATACGGCACTATTACAACCGAAAAGCTGAGTTCCCTGTGGGATGTGCACTAAGTCTCCTTGTCGCATCAACTATCCTCCGTTTGTATGATACCATAATTAGTAGTAATTAGCGTACCGGCGCAGCTAGCTGCATTCTGCAGCGCGCTGCGAGTAACCTTAGCCGGATCAATGATGCCCGTCTTTAGTAAGTTAGACATCTCTTGGTTTCTAAAGTCCCAGCCACAATCGGGATCATCAATTTTCTCTTTAATACCGGCAATAATCATATCGGCAGATTCGCCGGCGTTCAGGGCCATTTGTCGAATTGGCTCTTGGCACGCAGCCTGAACCACCGATGCCCCCAGTGCTTGGTCACTTCGGCTTGTTGTGATCACCAGAGAATTAGAGGCGCGCAAGAGAGCGGTACCGCCCCCTGGCAGGACCCCCTCTTCTTGTGCGGAACGAACTGCTTCGAGAGCATCTTCTATCCGGTGTTTTCTCTCTATCATCTCAACTTCAGTTGCTCCACCAACCCTGATTACCGCGACACCCGATGATAGGCGCGTAATTCTCCCTTGAATAGTTTCACAAACATTCAAGTCGTCGGTCGTCATTATCTCTTCCTTGAGAATATCAATACGGTTTTCAATCTGCTCTAATTGGCACTGTCCCCCAACAATAATAGTATTGGTCTTGGTGCTCTCAATTGAGTGCGCAGTACCTAAGTCCGACATCTTAACTTCTTGTAATTTGGTGCCATTCTCGCGCGTAATAAATGTTGCCCCAACTGAAAGGGCTAGGTCATCCAATAGCTCTCGGCGCTCTTCTCCATATAGGGGCGCCTTTATTGCTGCTATCTTAAGGGTACCTCGCATTGCATTCATGATCATGGCAGCTAATGCCTGACCCTCAATTTCCTCAGCAATAAAAATGAGTGGTCGACCTTCTCTTGCTACCATTTCTAAAATAGGCAGAATAGTCTCCACTTGAGAAATTTTGTAGTCTGTTATGAGAAATAGCGGCTCCTCATAAGCCATGACATTACGACGTTCATCGGTGACAAATGCGCTCGCACAGAAACCAGAAGGAATTCGAAACCCTTCGGTAATGTCTACCGATGTTTCAATAGAGCGCGATTCATCAATTGTAATTGATCCATCTTGCCCAACCTTGTCGACTGCCATGGCAATTAACTTACCAATGGAATTATCGTTGTTGGCTGAAATTGTAGCTATATGTTCGATGTCGGCTATGCTTGTGATAGGGCGCGACAACTGCTCTAAGTTGTTTACCACTTCGTTGACAGCAATTTTAATGCCGCGTTGTAATTCTATCGGAGAGACACCCGAGGCTACAAACTTTTGGGATTCTCGCAAGATGGCGCGGGCCAAAACAGTAGCTGTGGTCGTTCCATCACCGGCTTGTGAGTTAGTTTCTACCGCTGCTTGTCGAATGACTTGCACTGCAGCATTTTCGATGGGGTCTTGTAGTGCTACGAATGCTGCCACGGTTACACCATCTTTGGTGATAAAGGGAGCTTTTCCTTTCTCTTGTAACAGAACATTGCGGCCGCGTGGGCCTAGAGTGGAGGCCACATTATCTGCTAAAATATTGGCTCCTCTCATGATCTTTTGTTGTAGTGTTTGATTGTCATCGTATTCTCGACTCATTAATACCTCGGAGTTATATTATATTATAATGCTAAATCAAACCTTTGTCAAGGTTTATTTGTCAGATTGTAAAATTTCTTTCGAACTGATGTTATTAGCATTGTCAATGGATGCACTGGCCAGCGAATCGTCTGACAGGCCGCCAGCAAAGAATGTATTTAGGCTGTCCGAAAGGATCTTGAGTGATTTAAAGATCTCCATTACTTCCTCGTTCAGGACTTCTCTAATATTTCCGACTACCTTCGCGACCTCTTCACGACCAACCTTAATTGATCCCACCGCTATTGTGTTAGTGGGGGCCCCTTGATTTGTGGCTTGGTTTTGGTTAAGAGAGAAGTGACCAGTAGTTAGGTAGCCCCAACTGTTAAGTAGAGCAACACGCTTCTGTCGTGACCCCATGGTCTTGTATTCTCTCGCTGACTCTTCGGGGCTTAAGAACTCGCCCTCAGATACCATTCGCTTGATTTCGTTTGATCTCTCATCCGCTTGTCGTGTCTTAGATAGGCCCTTGATAACAGCATTGTTAGCAGCAACGATAAGTGTAGCCAGCGCATCAGAACGCAACTTAGAACCCGAAGGCAATGTCAAGGAAGAATACCATTCAAGATCCTTAGTGATGTCTTTTACATAATTTTTATCAAGTGCAGAACGACCCCTTACAACTCCTTTATTGACTATTTCATCACCCAATTTAGGTTGCCAGTCTTTGAACAGATCATCATTCTTGCCATAATCTAGAGCCTGAAGTAGCTGCTGTGATTGCATTTGTGAAAGATCTACTCCCTTTTCTTTAAGAATGGCATCAAAATATGCAATGAATTTTTTTTCTAAATCCTCATCGCTGGGAAGATTTTGTTCGCTTGGCAAACGATCAGCCAAGCCAACACCGTCTACTCGACCAGACTTTAATGCACTGACTACTTCTTTAGGCAACATAATACACTGTTGAGACTTGGGCTTGGAAACAGCAATGATATCCAAAACGTTGCCTAAGCTAAAATCAAACTGATAGAAGTCAATTTGACCCTCTTGTTCCAGGTCATCGCCAGATAAGGTTTTTGTACAAACGACATATCGCATTGCTCCGTCAATAGAGCCGGGATACTTAGGATCAACCAAGTCTCTCACAAGATCTGTATAGCTACCGCCGACCTCTAGATTACCTTCTTTATATAATTTAAGGCTGACTGGTATATCCTCGCCGCTAGCCCTATCAACATAGTCGGCAATTGTGCCGGTATTAGCTGGAATCTGATAACCATTTACAAGTGCAGCCAAAAAAGATTCAAAGCTGAAACCTGCGGATGATGCATTAAAGTTTGTAATGACTTTTGTTAAAGTCTTATAGAACACAAGGTATGAGATAGCTTGGGAAATTCTTTTAGTTCTTTCGTCACCTGCTTGAGCCTCAACCATGCTGATACCATTCGTGTAGAATTGTGACACGCTTCTAATCTTATCGGCAAAGTCAGAACCTTCAATGTTGCTTAAGTAACCTTCCAGTAATTGTCTTTGTGGGCCTTTGATTTCGGCGCCATCACCATCACCGGGGGTACGTACGTCTGACCATCCGATTTCTGATACCTCAATGTTTGGTATCATCTTAAGGATCATTTCGATTGCCTCGTCATCGCTGGCCGCACTTATATTGGGAGCCTCTTCAGTGATGGTTGTGGTCGCCTCATCGACAGCCTCCTCAATCATACTCAGCAGCATACCGATGTCAAGGCTCTGTGTGTGTTTAATGTATTCTTCTTTTAAAATATCGCTTAATTCAGACATTTAATTTCCTCTATATAATTATATCTGCGATGCCCATTTCGACTGCTTCTTCCGCAGTTAAATAGACATTCACTTTACGTTCAATCATTTTTTTAAGCTTGGACCTCGTCATCTTAGTCTCAGAGATCAGAGCATCACAATACATGTCTTGTAATTGCTCAATCGCCTCAAGCTCGTTCATCTTATTGTGAATGGACCCTTGGTTACCGCCCATGACTGAGTGGATCATGACACGACAGGTCTTGCCGATTTGCCTTTTGCCTTTTGTACCAGATGCTGATAATAGCACGCCGGCCGACATAACTTTACCGAGACCTATCGTGTGTATTTCACTTGTCTCTTTTATTTGCCTCATGATATCATATAGTGCAAACATGTCGTCGGCGCTTCCGCCATAAGTCGAAACATAAAATTTAATTGGCATCTGTTTTTCTGGCTTTGAGAGTTTGTTGGTTTCATCCAAATAAAGCATGGCGTGGATAACCTCTGCTACCTTCTCTTCGTGCACATCCGAAAACAAACCAACAATTCTCATGTCAGGCTCTGGGGGCCCTTGGAGATCAGCGGGGTCAATCAAGACTATTTTCTTAGTATCTTCTGCTTGTGCTGGTGTGTTGCTACCTATTAGGTCTTTAATCGTCTTAATCATTTTATCTCCTGCTGTTATTAATAATCTGATCAACTAGTGTTTTATTAGAGCGCATGTATTCCATAGCGGAATCCCAGTCGCTGAACTGTGGTATATCTTTAAAGTAAGTAGGTGTTCCATTTAGTATGTTGTTAATTGATTTTGTTTTAAAATACTTAATGTCGTTATCAATGTATATTTTGTAGTTCTCGATATCGGAATCCGAAGCACCCTTGCGTTTTAATTGTTGTGCCCCAAACTGCTTTACGTAGGCATACTGTTCGATTGCCCTTAACAATACAATAAGGGAAGTTAGATAAGTTATTTTCAACATCGCCACCGTTAAGGCGCCTGATCTAAAAACATAAAATGTCTTGCAGGTATAATACCCAAAAACAAAAACCAATATGTATAACAACCATTCCATTCTACACCCACCAAAAAATAACCACTGCAGGCTTTGCAGTGGTTATATTATAACAGACCGTAATTACTTTGTCAAATTATTACTTTGTCAATCTTTTCATGATGCGCTCGGCTAATTTCTCAACCATTGCATCGCGCTGATTGTCTTGCTGAAGACGCGCAGCTACACGTTTTGCGACTTCTGCGACGATATCATCTTCCTCGGAAAGCTCGACAGATTCTTTATTAATCTCTCCCTCTTCCTCGGCGGTCTCTTTTCTTTTCTGTCCACGACCATGATGTCCTTTTTTCTTACGGTCAGCATCAGGGATATCGCCCTTGTTGCCGCCGTACTTTTGGCGCTTCTCCATCATAGGATCCTCAACCTCTTCTTCATCATCAAAGGCCACTTCTTCTTCGCCACCCATGTCGCCCATTTCGGGCTCCATAGCCATGGCGTCAACATCTACAACTTCTTCATCGTCTACGGCTAGTGCATCCAGGTCTTCACCTCCTTCGGAGCCAGCTTCAATAGATACTTGATCAGAAATTCCAAGTGCATCAGCAACAGCTTGTACAACATCAGCCATCAGCGTCTGTTTTTCATCATCGCCAATACCCGACATATCCATGTCATCGTCAGCTATCTCATCATCGGCGGCGTCAAGATCACCCTCAAGGTCATCAATCTCATCACCTTCGCGATCAGCTTCAGAATCCATGTCAGAGAGTTCATCTCCCATTGCTTCTTCTTCATCGCGGTTATAGGGCATGCCGCCCATTTCTTGGATCTTCTCATTTCCAAGGGGTCCCAAATTAGCCAATTTCATAAATTGACGAATTTCGCCTTCTGTTAACAAAGTCTTACGAGCCATTTAAAATTCTCCTTGTTTATTTATATAAACTCAAAATAAATAGTAAAGTGTTTGGGTAAACACCTAAAAAAACGGATTATCAATAAACGCCTTCTTCTTTATCTTTAACAATGCCTTCGTTTCAATCTGCTTTATTCTTGCGAATGATAGATGTAGACGTTCAGCAATTTGGCGCAATGTCATTGGTCCGTTTTCATATATAGACACCAAACTACAATTATACTCTTCTTGGTATTCTATCCAGTGTCTACAATCTTGGTTGGGACAACTAGTCTTCGTTTCTTGACACTTTTTTGAGCACCTTAATAATCCATTACTTTTCATAGGTCGGGGTGCTCCTCTGCTATTAGATCAAATATGTTTTCTACTTCTCCATCATTTAACGAAAAATCTTTTAACTTCTGCATTCCTTCGCTCCTTAATTTTTTAGATTTGTTTTTACGCTTAATAGATAGGCCACCGACCTCGTCTATATATGAATGTATTCTCTCGTCTCCATCGATATAGCCCGTAATCAAACTGCGGAAGAACTTTGCTTGCGTCATGCCGTCGGCCTTAAGTTGCATCAGCAATTTTACATGTCGATGATCATTCTCAGTGAAGACAATTCGCTTGTTAAGTTTTCCATAATCTATTGGGGCAGCCATCACCAGGTCCTCTGGGTAATGTGGGTGTTGCTCTCCGACTGGCCGGCCGGTGTTTGCACTATAAACTCTGCTCGGGATTGGAGTTCGGTAATGGAACGCGATCCAGAATAAGAAAGTCCCGATCGGATTCCTTTCTCTAAGTCATTCACTACGTCGGCGACGGGGCCTCGACACGGTACGCGAGCAGACACACCCTCGAACGAGGAATATTTTCCTCGCCAACTCATTTGCGCCTCTTTAGAGGCCATCCCTCGATATTCTTTCCACGAGTGGCCTTGTGAATCTTTATAGGCTGCTCCTGGTGTTTCCTGTGTGCCAGCCAGGAGGGAGCCGCACATAATTGCATCGGCGCCGGCAGCTAGCGCCTTAACGATGTCACCCGAGTTTCGAATTCCACCGTCAGCAATAATTCTTACGTCTCGGTCGGTTTTTGCACAATCCATAATGGTTTGTAATCCCGGCATGCCATGACCAGTCTGAATTCTAGTCGAACATATGGAGCCACCGCCTATGTTGCAGCGTACGCTGTCGGCGCCCCAGTCAGCTAAATCATTAACACCTGCCAATGTAGCTACATTTCCAGCCATAATGTGAGTTCCAGGATCTAATTCCGCACGAAGCACAGCTAGCACCTCCTTCATCATAATGTGATGGCCGTGAGCCACATCCACACAGATAAAGGTTGCTCCCATCTTTACGCCACATAAAGCGCGCTCCAAGTAATCCCCACTAATGCCAACAGCAATGCCAACATTTGTAGCGCCGTTGTCCAGTGCATCGGATAACATGCCTGCCTGTTCTATCACCGTATTGTATCGATGTAAAATACTGGCGCCCCCAAGCTTACTCAAAGCAGTGGCCATCTGCGGACCTGACACAGTATCCATGGGTGATGAAAAAATAGGCAATTGTAGCTGCAAGTTTGCGCCTAGGTCAGCGGCAATATCTATTTCTGAACGAGAACCAATATCTGAATATTGGGGTACCAACAGGACATCGTCATACGACAAGCCTCGGTGTAATAATTTTCTACCTTCTAATGTAATCATACTTCTTTGTTCTCTTGTGTGGGTGGTGCGGGGCTTTCATTAATCGACTTGCGAAAGGTGGGTGATCGCTTTCGTAGCTCTTTTTCTGTGATGGCGTGGCCGCGGGGTCGTGATGGCGGTGTGCCTACCGGGCCGGGCATATCGTCTTCCTCTTCATCTTCCTCTACGTCCACTGGAGTAGGGGCCACCTTTGTTGGTGCTGCAGCAGGCATATTGTTACGTAAAAAGGAAGCAGCTTGTTCGTTCGCTACGCATCGCAGGGCTATTTCAGCTATTTCCCCCACAAGATCGTCGCGCGCCGTTGCGGCGGTCGGATCTTTTAAAAGAGTTTCCAGCAGTGCGACATCAGACATCACTTCCGATCTAAGCTGGAGTACTGCGGCTTCTATAAACTTAAGATTGTGTTTAGCGTTCATTTTACTTCTCCTTGTTGATAAAGTCTTTAATATATTGTGAAGTGTACCACGTTTTCTTGTGAGGATTATCGGGATCTTGTAAGATCTTCATCTTATTACGTGGCGCGCCAGTCTTAATTAATGAAATTGACGGCACTCCATTTAAGCCCAACTTGTCTGCAATCGCTGGATTATCATCTATGTTAAATGCAAAAAACTGAACATCATCATATAAATTTGCGATATCTACATAGTATTCGCTTAGTGCGTGACAAAAATCACACCCATTTGAGTAGAACTTTATAACACAGGTTGCTGGTTTGGCTTTGCCGTTTATAATCTTCTGAAGGGCCTCTTCAGACAGTCTCTGTACTTTCATCTTCTGTCTCCTTTTCATTTTGTGACGTTATGTACTCTGCGGCAACTTTTGTTGCCATTTTCCAACAGTCAGGACAATAAAGCCTTACTGTCTCTTTATCGTTTCTTACCACGACATTCCATGTCTTGACCATATCTTTATTTGTCTTGTCAAAAGACTTTGTGCATGCTAAACACTCATCAGGGAGACTTTGAAACTGGGAAATTTTTTCGGCGAGTTTCTGCTCCTGCTTGTTTTGGCTGCGCTGCATCTTGTCGAGCGTTCTGCGCTGTTTGCGATTCATCGGTTGATACCTTCAACTCTCCATAGGTCATCGCCACCATCGAACACTATGACTGCTGACGGAAACGGAGCAGCATTCTTGCTGTCACCAAACTTTAGTCGCCCCTTCACAAAGTGAATCTCTGATGCCTTCATGACATATTGATGCCAATACTTGGTATCAGTTCGTGCAGGGATGAGCATCACTACCTTTGTTTCATTTTTCATAGCTTCATTGTAGCCTTTTTCGATCCACTTGTCAATACCTCTTCCGTAGGGAGGGTTAACAAAGCATGTAAATCCTTCCCAATTCTTTTCCAGGCCGTTCTCGGCTTCTGTAAAGAAGTTGGCACACTTAGTATTGTGTGTACTTGCGCATGGATCCAAATCAAAAGGCCCAAAGCGCCAGTTTAATTTATCAAAAAAGTCTTGCGGTGTTGCCCACATTCCAGTTTTTGATGAAAACATTGTTTGTTGTGTTGTTTTATTCATTGTAATTTCTCGTTAATAGTTGGTTGCGACAAAGTGATAAGTTGTAACATCATCTTTGTTCAGGCGATCTTTTCTATATCGAACACCATATGAAAATTCATATTCCTTCTTAATAAAGTTGGAATAAAGGCTCTCAGTAAAGTCGTCTTTATTGAGAATGATCATAGCCTTTGTGCTTTTTGAGCTAAACCACTTGGCTAACTCGCGATGATCTTGTTCACCAAAATCACCATCAGCAGAATACTTTGTAAACTCGCGGGTATAGGGCGGGTCTAAGAACACAAAATCGTTGGTTGTCATTTTAGACACCGTTGATTTCCAAGGTTGACATTCGAATGTTGAGTTGCTGAACAGCCTCTCGTAGTCCGAGTTCCATGCGAGCTTTTTAAAGTTTTTATAATAACCATATGGTACATTAAACTTTCCCTCGCTGTTATATCTTAGCATACCACCGAATGCCAAATTTCTAAGAACATAGAATCTCTTTGCTATATCATAGTCAGTAGTGTGCTTGCCATCTCTCCAATCATAATAAAATTCAGTCAAAGGCTTGTACTCATCTCTCTTCTGCTTTCTCCACTTTTTCGCACACATTTCTCCTGGTTGCTCCGCTGGGAAACAAAGAAGTGGATCGCTCATTGTTTCCCAAGAGCCATGTTTAGCGGTAGCATCCATAATCACTTTAAGATCGGCCATGGTGTTTGTGTAGAATGTACTCATGGAGTTTAAGTCGTCGATGAAAGCTTTACCGTGATGTTTTACAACGTTGTAAAAATTAATCACATCTGCGTTGGTGTCACCGATGTGATTCCTCTTGTGTGCCAGCCTAAACCATGCGGCGCCACCGCCCACAAAGGGTTCGCAATAATTAGTAAACTGTGTTGGTGCCAGTTCTTGTATATACTGGATCTCTCGGCGTTTCCCGCCAGACCACTTAAACATAGGTAACATTTTATCTCCCATTTACACCTTCTTTATAAGCATACCCTATCGCTTTGCCAATGTCAAGGTAATCTTGTTCAGAAATATCTTCAATGCCTAGGCGGCTGATAAATTCGCTAGCGTACTCAATGCGAACGCCATGAAAATTAGTCCTTTTACCAGACCAATCCATGTTAAGTAGGGCGGCATCGATCTTGCAATCTGGGTATAATATCTGTAGCCGGGCGGATACCTCGTTTACCTTGTTGGCAGTAACCTTGCTTTTTTCGCTATCAAGCTCTATGTTACATTTACTTTCACGGTAATATACCGTGCTGTCATTCCTGAAAAGAATATCAACATCCTTATTACCTTTGGTGACTTCAGTCAGCTCACCTTCTGGTGTAATATAGGTTTTAGCACGTGAATTGGTGATAGCCTCAAACAAGGTACAGCGCTCTACGAGGTCGTTTAAGGCTTCCTCGAATAATGTACCAAACCGGATACTAACTGCTTGTGGTAGTGTGTAGACCCCAGTCCATCTCTTAACGGGCGAAGTGGAAGTGGGGTTGAGCGCCTTGTGCACCATTCCGGGGACTAATCTATTTTTGAATGTCTCGTGTATGACACTACGCATCAGTACTCCCTAGGGCGCCAGAACCCCTATCGCTAATTGTGATCGGGTTGCGGTATAGATCACCCGAACTACTGCGCATTGCTCTAAAATGCACAACAGGAATCATAACCAGTTGTGCGATCTTGTCGCCAGTACGAACATATTGTGTGCTCGAACCTACATTATGTAGATTGACAAAGACCTCACCGTCATAACCAGAATCGACAACGCATGCTCCTACGATCAACGAGCGCTTGGCTGCGACCGAGCTTCGGTTCTTAACCTCCAGCATATATCCGTGTGGGACACCGAAGCGCAAGCCAGTTGGGATTACTTTACTACCTCCGGGAT
>UEXM01001958.1_pt2 | contig 12839 bp, 15 predicted proteins | sample 1796661 | NCBI WGS metagenome assembly UEXM01 (sample SAMEA4772469, study PRJEB27181) | metagenome | reverse complement strand
GTGAAGAAGTACCACTGATCCAGCGCAACGATAAGAAGAACTGCGGGATAATCTACTTCCACTCAGTCCTTAATCCGTTCGGCGGTTATGAGCGTATTGCCAAGGAGTTGGCGCACAGTCCACGAGATGAGATCCTTACTCGTGCATATGGGATACCAGTTAAGTCAATGACTACACTGTTCCCACTATTTAGCTCAAATGTCCACGTAAAAGACGAGAACCCTGAGTTAAGCCCTTCAAAGCATACTATCTACCACATTGTTGACCCCGCAAGCGCACGTAACTACGTCTCAATATGGGCAGCAGTAGACAGTAATGGTGAGGTTAGTATCCTTCGTGAGTTCCCTGATAGGGATACATACGGACCTTGGGCTGAGTTCGGTGACCCGAAATGGAAGTTTGGTCCAGCATCTAAGAAGATGGGGTACAACGTAAAGGGATACGTAGACCTGTTCACCGAGATTGAGGAAAGCCTGGGAATTAACGACAAGTTCCTGATCGAGCGAGTGGGTGACTCACGATTCTTTGCTGCCGAGGACTCAGACAACGTGGATTTGTTTACTGCGTTCGCGGAACACGGTATGGACTTTATACCATCTGATGGACGACAGGAGGACATGGGCATAGCTAAGGTGGACGAATACTTCCATTATAACCCCAATGTAGAGGTGGATGGGGCTAATAAGCCACTAATGACAATTAACAAAGATTGTGGTAACTTGATCTACACAATTATGAATTATGGACAAAATGGCAAAAAGGATGAGCCACTAAAGGATTTCTGCGACTTGTTGCGCTACCTAGTGATGACAAATGCAGGTGAAGGACCGATGCACTTCGGTGAGAACTCACTTAAACAAAAGGCTTCGGGAGGAGCATACTGATGAAAGATGAATTAGAATCATGCAAGAGCCTAGCAGAACAACTAGGTAGCCCATATACCCCGATGCGTATCGGTAAGATTCGCAAAGAGGTCTGCACTGAGGAGGACATGGATGGTAAGTACATCAAGCCAGAAGGTGTTTACAAGATTATGCAGTCAATTAAGAAGGAGATGCACATCATTGAGAACGCATCCCCCGAAGTAGTTTGGGTTCGTGTGCTTCACTTTGGGACAGGCAATAAGCGGCGCATTATTGCTGAGGATATGGAGACAAAGCGCAAGATTGAGGTCATTGTCCCAGCGAATCGTAAGGCTCTACTGGACATTAAAGGCAAGAAGTTTAAGGTACAGCGAGGACTGAAAGATGGAAAATACACCTACAGATACCCGATCGGCAAGGAGTAGCCAGTGGGAGATTGATTACTGGTCAACCATAGATAGGGTTGATATGGAGTTATCTGGCTTACCATTGAAGTATCATAGTGCCGAAGAAATGGCAGATAGTCTTGGTGCTGAGAGATATGTGGAATACAAACTGTTGTACGTTATTAGAAAACGATTAACGAAGTCCCGTGATAATATAGAGCAAGATGGACAATTATAGCGATCAAGAACCAGAAATCTACTTCGAGGAAGATTTCAACTATCAGAACCACAAGGAGACGTTTGATCGTACGGTTGATGATCTTACTGACTACATTGACAACTGCGCTCAGGCTCGCCGTATTCGCGACTGCGAGTGGGACTCCAAGAATGAGGAGTTGACCAAGGTTGGTAATGAGGTATTTCCTTTTAATGGCGCAGCAGATACTGAGCAATGGTTGTCTCAGGGACTAATGTCCACATCCACTGCAATCAATATGAACGCACTACGCCGTTCACAGATTCAGGCATACCCACGCAAAGCCACAGACGTAAAAAGAGCATCGGAAGTTTCGGTGTTCTTAAAGTATCTGCGTGACGCTGGCGTTGATAACTTCTGGCGCGAGGCTGAACTTGCGGATAATTATTACAAGGAGAAGGGCATCATGGTCACGTACTATGGCTACGCCCCGCCTCGTATGATCCCACATCTGAAGCGTTTCGACCTAGAGGATATTGCTGAAAGTATCCCAGAAATTGCGGAACTTATTGCTGATCCTGAGCGCATCGATGAAGCTATCGAATTGTTCAACTCAGTTGAGGGATGGGAAGTAAATAAGAAGCGCGCACGCAAGGCACTCAAGCAATTGCAGCGCACAGGAGTGGCTGAGATTCCTGTACTTGTAGAGGACGAAGGTAAGCCAGAGGTGATGACCCTCGCGCCTGATACAGAGTTCTACGCACCATCCGCTACGCAGAATTTCCAAGATGCTAATCGTTGCTATGTGCGTAAGCCAATGACTGGGCAGGAAATCCTACAGCGTGTGCAATCCGAAGGTTGGGATGAAGAATGGGCAGAGTACGCCATTGAGTACGCTACAGGCATCCCGTCAGCCACATTTAGTGGTCGATACAATAACTCATTCCTAAACCTTGAGACAAAGGGTGCAGGTGAAGTGCGTGACCTGATTGACGTAGTATTTAGCTACGAGCGTCTAGTAGACAAAGAAGATGGTGCTTGTGGTATCTATCTGACTATCTGGAGTCCAGAGTTCGGCGGCAGTGGTGATATGCCACAGCACGCAAAGCGTGTACTGCTACCAGGACTCAAGAAGCTACCGTTCGTGGTAACTGCTCCGTATGAAGCCAAGACACTATATAGCGCAAAGAACTGGGCTTTAATGCTCAAGTCCTGCCAGAAGATCAAGAAGACGCTGTGTGACGCGAATCAGGACGGTGTGAGTGATGCTATCTCTCCATCACTCATCGTATCTCCTACGTGGGATTACGGACGACCACAGCCTGGTGCCGTGTATCCTAATCGTCCTGGTCAGCAAGCACCTCAGTATCTTACCAAGAATGCTCGCTTTGATGTGACAAAAGGACTCATTGAGGACGTAATGAGGGATGCTATGGATTTGGTTGGTTTGAATCCAGATTCACCTTATTCTCAGCAGAAGCAACAACATGACATCAATCGATTCCTGCACCACATTGGTGAGGTTCTAAAGGGTGTATATGAGGCTTACAAGATCAATGGACCAGAAGAGGTATACCTGCGTGTTACAGGCAATCCACAGCCAGTTGAGTTCATTAAAGACCCAGATGAGGCTGAGATGAATGTAGCGGTTAGCTTCAATACCATCTATGAAGATCCAGAGCAGATGAAGGAACTTCGTGATACCATCGTACAGGCTGCACAGATGGACCCTAATGGTCGTATCAATATGGAGGCTGGTATTGATATGATCCTTAATATTGCTGACCCAATGCTCGCTGATGTAATGCTTCTTCCTACTGAGCAAGGTATGGATAAGATTGTTACTGAGACACAGGAACACATCACTAAGATGGCATCTGGTATGGCTGTAGGCGCACCACAGAACGCTGCACAGCTACGACTGCAAACAGTTCAGGAATACATTCAGTCACCTACTGGTGCTGCTAAACTTGGTTCAGATCAAGGATTCCAGTTCCTCTTGCAGGAGTATATGAAGCAGTTGCAATTCCAAATGGATCAGCAAGTTAATGGTGCTGAGTTCGGTAAGCTTGGTGCGCGAGCAGCCAAGATGGGAAGTATTAACACCCAGAATCTGAATGGATAAGAAAAGTATTAACGATGTGAAGAAGCTGCTTCGTAACAACCCTGAGTACGGGGCAGCATTTCACGACTATTTTGAAACACGCCGCGAGGAACTGATTGCTGTTCCTTGGGTGTCGCACAACTCCGAAATGAATCGTAAGTGCCAGATGATGGCAGCATTCATCCAAGATGAAATCCTAAACGAGTTCAACCTAAAGGACGTTAGTCGTAGGTTTGCAAACGATTAACGAAGTGCCGTGCTATAGTATATTTAACGCCGAACACCGAGGCGGTATAAAATAGGTAGATTATGTCAGATACAATAGAAGTGGATCTCCCTGATGCCACACCAGAAGTTCAGGAGAAGACAGTTGAGCAGCGTAAAGCCGATTTAATCGCGGAACGCAAAGCCCGACTCCTTGGAGAAGATGATACGGAAACTACTGAAGTAGAAGAGGTTGAGGTGGAATCACCTGATTCTGATACGGAAGTCGAAACACCTGAGTCCGAGACCGAGGAACAGACGGAGGAAGTTCTTTCACAAGTTGATGAGATTGACATCGATTCACTGACTGAAGAGGATATTCTAGCCATTGCTAAGGAAAAGGGAATTGATCTTGAGCCGAAAGAAAACTCGGCATGGGCAGCACAACGCCGCAAGATTAAGGAACTGGAGGCACAGCTTGATGCTGAAAAAGCAGCCAAGCAAGAAGCCCTTTCTATCCGCAGTGCGAATACCGCAGACAATCAGTTGAAGCAAGTCGAAGCTAACGTCAAGTACTGGAATCGTAAACTCATTCTTGAGGACGAGACACAGTGGGATGACGCTGCTGGACGCGATGTCAAAGGAGTCACGCATGATGGTAAGTTCTACACAGCGGAGCAAGTCCTAGCATTTGTTGACCAAGAAGAAGGCAAGTTGCCTGACCTGCGTAAAAAAGCGCAGGAGGTTGAAGATGCTCGTGGTAAGCTTGGAAGTCTAGATGAAGTCATTGATGGAGTTCGTAGCAAGTACGACCTTGATGGTGAAGCACTTGATGCTTACGATAAGCTACTGAGCGATCCCAAGTTTGAGATCGTTAAGGAACTTGTCCCTGACTTCGGAGTAGAGCTAGTTGATTTGTTTGGGTTAGCTGCATTGCAGAAATCCAGCCCAGCAAAGAAGCGTGTCATCAAACGTAAAGCACCAAAGGAGAAGCGTGAGTCTGTTAGTCCAACAGGATCTAGTAGCCGACCAGATTCTTCCAGCGGAGGATCTTCTGAACTCAAACGATTGGAACGTATTGTATCTGATCCAAAGACACCGATAAATACCCGCCGCGAGGCACAACTTAAAATTAGACATTTAAAATATTCATAATCTAAGGAGATAATATTATGCCAGTAACATATTCTAGTACAGTAGGTAATCGCGAATCACTCAAGCAAGATGCTGAGTTGCTCGCAGCAGACATCACACCCGTAACAGGGATGCTTAAGCACGTTTCTGAAAAGAACAAGCGTCCTCGTACACTCATGGACAAGTTCAAAGCTGTGTCCACAACTGGTCACATTGAAGGCTCGGACACTGATACAGGTCGTGACGCATTCAGCCAAGTTAAGGAGTTCGAGGGTCAAGCACAACGTCTCGTCAATCAGTACAGTGTAACCAAGGAACAAGAGCAGGAAGATTCTGCTGTTGTATCCAATATGATTAACGCAGCCCAGAAGTCCATGATGGAGCTTGCAGTTGACAAGGAAGCCGTAGTCTGCGGTGACCAAGATAAGACTGCCGACGTTCCTGGTACGACTGCTGGTGTTACCCACGGTCTTGGCGCACTCATCAATAACACTGCTGCTACAGGCGTTGACGCTGCTTATGTCACCCCTGCGGCTTCTATCTATAGCGGTCTTAAGGCAAGCTTCGATGATGCTGCTTTGGGTGCTGTTATCGCTTCTATGTGGGGTGAAAGCACAATGATCCAAGACCTCTGGCTGATCGCTGGTTCTGGTCTTCGTGAGCATATTGTATCTGAGTTCACTCGTACCGCAGGTGCTGCTTCCCAGATTGACTACAATGTATCTGGTGGTGGTCAAACTATCCCTTGGATGGTTGAGTTGTACGACTCTCAGTTTGGTCAAGTTAAGATCAAGAATGGTAACCCTAATGCCCTTCCATCTGCTGACCGTGGATACCTGATTAACCCTGAGCTTCTGTATGTTGCAGAGCATCAAGGTATTGAGTCCGAAAACTATCCATTCCTAGGTGGTGCTTACAAGGGTGCAGTTGATACCCGCTTCGCACTTATGACTACTGGACCGAACGGTCTCGGTAAGATCAAGTTCAGCGACGAAGCATAGTTCTGATACGGAGGGGGTCTGTGAGTTGACAGGCTCCCTCCTTTATGCTACAAGGTTGACATGGATTTATCTCATATGACAGATGAGCAGGTGAAAGCCCTGCATGAGAAATTACTCAAGCGTAAGGCTTGGCTCATGTCCCCAGCAGCACAAAGCTATCGTGACCAACTAATGCGGTCACAGATTGCCAAGAGCTACGAGACTACACGTAGTCGCAATGGTGTCTTTGAATTTAAAGGAGCAGTTGACGCATTTGAGGAGAAGCTCATGCGTGAGGACTGCAAGACAGCAGACGGAACCAACTACATTAACCAGGACTACTGGGACTGGAAACAAAAGGATTTGCATGAGCGCGGCTTGGATGGTGCTTGGCTGAATAGATAATGGCTATCAAAACACAGGACTGGAATACTTTTATTGCTCTGACTAAGGCTCGTGCTGGATCGCGACTGAAGGACACAGAGCTTGTTGATATTGGCGTACTGGCTAATGCTGCTGCACGTACTATCAATGACTACAGTCCTTACTGGACACGACTACTAAAGCTTCAGGAGCGAGCAGTGGATACTGATGGGAACATCGCTTACCTTGGAGACTCTTTTGAAGTAACTGGTGCAGGATCTTCAGAAGTGTATGGCGTTTACGTACGGAATGGTGATAGCGCAGATGGGAAGCCCGCTTATTCCAAATATGTTAATGGTGAGATAACTCATAGCATCTGGAGTGCTACTGGTGCGATTTGGATTCTGTCTGACACTGAGCCAGATGATTCGCTTATCGCACCTGCTAACTCCTATCAATTGTCAAGCTCTAGTGCTACTCCACCTCTAGGAGATTGGGGCAGTGGTGCTATCAATGGTGGCGTGTGGCAAGCACCGCTTCCAACTTTAGCCGAGCAGGATGACATTGATGAAGTAATCACCATCTGGACAGGAGACAAAATGTCCAATAGTACAGTAAAGGAACTTCGTGGATGGTACGCATCAGCAGACGGAATTAATATTGGAACCACTGACTACGATACTGTATTCGTAGGATTCAAAAAGGATCTCACAGATATATACGGAGATGGCACGGGTGGTACAGTATCAAGCATTCCATTTGAGTGGGCTGACTACATGAGCTACAGTGCTGCTCGTGTACTACAGGATGGACAACGTACCGCCCAGGACTTCGCAGGAATTGCACTACGTCAGATCGATGAGGTGCTTAATAACCAATTGATGAAGATCAATCGGGCAAATGCTATGAATGTGTTTAAGCGCAATCTGGATACTTACCTTAACAACGACCATAGTACACTATAATGGGATTCGGAAAATTTCGCTTTCGCCGTAGCTTTGGCAACGTAACATCTCAGTTCCGTGGTGCAAGGTTTGATACATACCCACTACTTCCTTATCCGCTAAATGGTCGCGTACTTGACTTGTCTAAGTTTACGTACACCAGTGTTGAAGCGCCAGACATTTCCGACGAGGACAACGATGCAGTGTTGTACAGCGGCAAGGGTGTGAATCTGGACGGCACAGGCGACTATGTGGAGCTTCCGAACGTAGGCGCAACAAAGAGCATCACGGTGCTAGTGCGAAGCGGCACAAGCTCAACTCTGTACGCTACAGACGACGCAGCACAGACCGAGGATGCAAGCGTGGCACTTGTGGCGGATAACACTTGGCAGGAAGTAACGCTTACATTTACCAACGCAATCAGCGGCGCAATTCGTCTCGGCACAGATGGCACAAGTTCATATATCGGAGACCTTGCAGACGCTAGGCTCTATGACGCGAGCAGCAACCTACTGGACGAGTTCTACCTGAGCGAACACACCGACACAGGGGCAAACGGACTAGACGGCTTGCCTGTTGTCGGTCGCAATGGCAACATCGGGCAGTATGTCGGATGCGCTGCAATCGTGCAGGAGGGACTAAGTGACACTGCGCTTGCGGGTCTTGGTGCTTATGCTGACAAGATGTGGTTCGATGGCGTGGATGACGACATCGACACGGGCGCACAATTACTACCCGAAACCGCAGACTTCACGCTGACAATCGAGTTTATTCCTGTGGCAGATGGCGAAGGTCTTTTTGACCAAGGAACAGGTCCGCAAGCTGGGCGTTTGTATTCCAGCATTAGCTCAAATAAGGTTCGCGTTTTTTGTTCAAACTTTGGTGCAATCATAGACTCGACAACCACTGTAAACTACGGCGAATTGAACACGCTTGTATTTTCCGTTACAAGCGGGACGGCGTCCATATCGCTTAATAGCGATACGCCAGTGACAACATCTGCTGGAGCAATTGACCAAGTAAGCAATTTTGAAATCGGGCGGGCGTACCCTATTGGTGACACATTTAATGGTCTTTACAAGTCATTGACAATTGGCGCGACAACTTGGGACGGCACAGAAGCACAAGCGATTTCTAACGGCTGGACAGTCAACGGTTCGCCAAACACGATCGGCGAATTGCGCGAGCAGCCGCCGCAGGTGCTTGGGCTGAATTTCAATCTGTCGTCTGGCCCTGCTTATGCGGCACAGTTTGATGTAAAAACTGACAACGCTGGAACATCCAACAGCGATCAAATTACGTTGCCTTTTCTTACTGGAGGAACTTTTGATTGCGTGGTTGACTGGGGCGATGGAAACACGGACACGATCACTACATACAACGATCCAGCATGGACGCACACGTATTCAGCAGCGGGTACTTACACTGTGACGATTACGGGCGAAGTTGGGCGAATGTATTTTAACAACGGCGGCGACTGCTTAAAGCTAGTTGGAGCATTGAATGTTGGAATAATTGGGCTTGGTGTAGCAAATCTTCAGGGAGACTTTTTCGGCTGCGCTAATGTGACATCAGTAATTGACGACCTAGCGCAAGTCAGCACTAAAGTAGCATCTTGGCAAAGTAAGTTTAACGGTGCAGGGATAACTGGTGCGTGGGATGTTAAATTGCCGCCGAACTTAGCCAATTTAAATGCATGTTTTTTCGTTTCAAACTTGACGTCTTGGCTAGTCGATATTCCTGCGACAGTTACTAATTGTCAGAATGCTTGGTATGGTAACAACCTTACAAGCTGGGCAGGAGCCATACCTGCGACAAGCACTTGCACGAATTACACCAACGCATTTGCACTTAACGCACTAGACGAAACATCCGTAAATTTTATCCTGACGCAGATTGACGCAGCAGGGACAAGCAACGGGACACTCAGCATAAGCGGCGGCACGAACGCTGCACCTACAGGAGCGGGGGCAACAGCAGTCACAAACCTTCAAAGCCGTGGCTGGACGGTATCAACAAACTAATATGGCTATTCTCATTCCAGAATCACTCAACGCAGGAATCGACGCTCTCGGCAATGCGCTGACACCACGCACCAGCAAGACATTCAACGCTGACGGAAGCGGCTACGCGCTTGTGCCTGATGACAATTCGCTCGACCTGACGACCGAGGCGACATGGGCAATGAAGGGCAACTTTTACGGAACCGCGACTGCTGGAAATACCCTTATTGGCAGGTGGAATGACACCATAACAAAACGTTCATTGTGGATTTACCGCATATCTGGAAGTTTGACTAACTTCCGTTTAGCAGTCTCTAGTGACGGAACGGCATTCGCGACTGCTAATATGTCAATAACCGATGAGGTTGGTTGGGCTGTTATCACATTCAACGCTGGAGCAGTGAAGATGTACTGGAAAGGTGATTTGCTTGTGGATACTACGCTTTCACAAACTTCCATATATGTGACAGATGAAGATATGGGGATTTGCGCCAATGTAAAAGCAACGATCAGAACAGATATAAACACGTTTCCAGTTTCCGACATCAAAATTTACAACCGCGAACTGACCGCAGATGAGGTCGCAACATTTGTTTAGTATGATTATAGACAACCGATATCATTTCCGTATGACACCTGCACGATACCAAGCGTTGCCGTGTCCTGAAGCGTTTCTACTCAAGCGTCCACTCATCAAAGAACCCGCGACCGAAGAAACCGAAGCGGTGTACTACACACTTGCAGACGGTCTGACCATTGAGCAAGCAATCGGGATTTACTACGCGCAAACAGGAAGCGGAAAACTTACGCCGACCTATTACATTGAGACAGGCGACAAGCCCGAAGCGGTGGCAACCATCGAGGAAGCCGACCGCGTGGTGTTTTCACTTTGGAGCGTTTACGGTTCTGAGCTTCGTGCATTCATCGGGGCGATTGAAGGCCTAGGCGAGAATCCAGACGAGGTACTGATTCCAAGCGGATCAGCGTGGAACAACTACATCTCAAGTAAGGAGCTTCCAGTGTAATGCAGGAAATCGCGGAACTAATATCTTTGGGGATGACATTCCCGACAGTGGTTCTAGCAATCGCTGTTGTTTATGTCTGGTTCCCATCTGCACGAAATGCGGTTTTTAAGAGCAACAAGGAAGCGCACGACTGGTTCATCGTCGGCGTGGTTACTGGGTTCGTAGGGTCGCTGCTTGATAACATCTATTGGTTTATGCCGTGGACTGCGAGCTTCCTTGGGCATCCTGCGTTTGAAACGCTGACCAACGCTGGCGTGTTCTTCAATGTGTTCTTTCGTCAGGGCTGCGGAATCATTGCAGCGTATTGCCATATCAAGGCGGCAGAGTGGTCGGACAACACGAGTTCCCGCTTCGTCAACCGTTTACTCGCATCCAGTTACCTTATAGGTTTTGCCTATTCAATTGTTTTAATCCTATCTCAAGCATAATGCCTCAATGTGGAAACGAACGAACTAATTGTAGTGGTAACTGCCGCAGGTGCAGCACTAAGTACAGCTATTGGAATCCTTTGGAAGACCGTGATCGAACTAACTAAAGAACAATCAGAAACCAATAAGCAACTAGGTGTCCTTCAAGGAAAACAGGAGGGCATCGATCAACTATCTAAACAAGTACTCGATACAGTACACCGAGCAACCTCAGCAAGAGACAAATGAAGACCGCATTCATATTTTCAATTCTATTAGTTACTGGCTGTCAGAATATTAGCATTGCGTACAAGAGTAATGTAAGCTCAAGTGACTCCCAAGTAAACCAAGCAACAGAAGTATCACCAGACGTTCAATGAAATGGATGCTGGCTACCGAACCTACTATCTGATTAAGTTTGCTATCGGATTACTAAGGTGCGCGAAAGCCAGAGAAGAACCCCCAAAGAATGAAGAAAGCGATTATAGTATTTAGTGGATTTACCGAAGAACGCCAAAAGACTACGGGTAGTCGTAAGCTGTGGCGCAACTTGATGAATCGTTACAGCGACGATGTAGACTACATCTTTTTACTTGAGTGGAACGATGACCCGAAAGACTACGCTGAGTTCCTGAATTCACTTAATGTCTCAGAGGCTCTTGTGTGTGCTTATAGCTGGGGTGCAGGGTTTGGGTTGCGTGAATTCGCTAAGGGCTTTCTGGGGCAAATAAACGCTGTCCTGTGCGACCCTGTGTTTCGCAGTAAGTTCCCTTGGATGCGCTGGCGAGCATTGACAAAGAACTGGAAACCTACTATTCAGTATACCAAGAATGTAAATGTGGTTCGTTGGTTTGATCAGACCAAGAATCAACCTGGAGCAGACAACGTGAACACAGATTGCAAAGTACAGACCCTACCGTATCTCCACTGTGAGATTGATGATTCACCAGAGTATCACCAAGCTGCGCTTGAGGAGGCGTATATATTTGTAAATGGCAACTAGCACAACAATTATCGATGGAGTCCTTGAGGATGCTCTGGCTAACCCTATAGCTAATGAGTACATCTACTTTAAACTCAAGCAAGCAGGTGCGGATAATGATGTAGTTCCTACTACTGTTTATGCTCGTGGATTCATTGAGGGTATCACTAATGCAAGTGGTGAGATTAAGGCATCTGATGGCACATCCGATTTAGTACTCTGGGTCAATGGTGAGTCCGACATACAAAGTGTATATGAGATCACAACAAAGGGTGGTAAGATTGAGCCAACCCAAGTGATTATCCCCGTATCGGCTACAGGCTCTAGTATAGCAATAGGAGAGCTTTTAATTAACCATGTAGTATCTGGGTCTAGTACACAGCAATCGACAGTCCTAGGTGACGCTAATGCCTACACAGATGCACTGGCTAATGACCCAAGCACCAATGTAAGCTTTAGTGCTGTAAATTGGCGAGCAGATTTAAATGTAGAAGATGGTGCTACTGCGGATCAGACAGGTGCTGAAATTAAAGCTCTTTATGAAGCTGAAGCAGATACCAATGCCTTTACGGATGCGGATGAGGCTAGACTAGATGGAATCATTAGTGGATCAGGCGGTGGTCAAATAGGCACAAATTCGTCAGCTTCTGCAGGTGGTGCGATAGGAGTATCTTCGTCAGAGACAAGTGGTGGTGGTGCTGTTGGTTACTTTACTAGTACAACAACAGGTGGGGCTGTTGGTTTTTTTACTAATTCAACAACAGGTGGGGCTGTTGGCTATCTCGCTAGTACAACAACAGGTGGGGCTGTTGGAGTTAGTGCAACCTCATTAGATGGATTCTCTGGTGGTGATAGCGCAGTTTCCAGTGCTGCTGGTGCAGTACAACTTGGTCAGGGTGCAAACGCTACAGCATCAACAATTCAGTTCCGCTCATCTGGTAGTATCACAGAAACTCAATTTGGTAAGTTGTCTGACTTTGGTGACAAAGATACAGAGACTACAATCACTGATGACGACACAAAGATTCCTACTTCTGGTGCTGTAGTTGACCATCTAGCCAACAAGCCGATTACTACTACTACACCTGTTAGTACTACGACATATACTGTCACATCATCGGATAGGACAGTTCTTGTAGATGATGATACTGCATTGTCAGGTGTGACAATCACACTTCCTAGCGCAGCGACGGTAGGTGATGGTTGGTCTGTACGCGTAAAGAAGGAGGGTAGCACTGGAGATGTAAC
>UEXM01002529.1_pt1 | contig 12850 bp, 15 predicted proteins | sample 1796661 | NCBI WGS metagenome assembly UEXM01 (sample SAMEA4772469, study PRJEB27181) | metagenome | reverse complement strand
CGGGTTGGAGGTTGATCTTCCAGACGGAACCCCGTACGGTGGTCGGTATCACGTTCATGTTTCTAAGGGCGCGATGGTAGGGGCTAGGCACGTAAGCACCCCGCACTCCGTGTTGATAGCTATAAGTCCATCTGCGGCAGAAAAGGTCATAAAGCTTCAAAATCAATTAAAACAAGACGAATTTATTGCAAACGCACCCATAGTTTCATTATCTTCATCGGGTGGTGGAGGCGGTGGAGGATACTCTGGAGGCGGTGGGGGAGGAGGTTCCGCCCCTTCGTCTAGCTATTAAATACATTTAAATGAAAACTTTTAATTTCTTCGTTGTAAAGCTCGAAAAGCTGGTCAACGACACCATTACCATGAGTGACGGTACGGAGCTGTACGTAGACAGCAAGTGGGACGAGATGGGTGAGTTCAACCACAGGGTCACCGAAGGCCCCGTCGTCGCCTCCCCCTTTAAATACGACACGGGCGTGAAGCCTGGAGACACCCTTTATTTTCATCACCTTGTAGTCATGCAGGGCGGTCAGGTTCTTACGGGTGACGATGATCACTATATTGTGAAGTATAACGAGGAGGCCATCAACAACCAAGCTATAGCGTACAAGAGTCAAGATGACGGCTCTATACATCCGCTAACGGGGTGGGCACTGCTTGAGCCCGTAGAACAAGAAGAATTAAAAACAAAGTCCGATGTTATCGAAGTTGTCGAACTTAAAGAGGCGCTACCTACAAAAGGTCGTGTCGCTTTTACGTCTAGCGGGATTCAGGATATTGGATTGAGCGTAGGCGATGTAGTCGGGTTCAAGGAGAACAGAGACTATAGGATAACCATAGACGGGACAGAATATTACAGGACACGTACCGAAGATCTACTCTATGTCGAAGAAGTTCACAACGGTTGATGCGGCACAGCGCCTCATGAACAGTATGGAGGACGCTATAGACAATATGATCGACGAGATCAAGAAGCCCGTAGATCCTGAGATCAACGGAAGCGCACGTAAGGCTGAGCTGCAGTCTATCAAGCAGACCGCCACAGACTGCAAGGAACTGATCGTTGAAAGACAACGATTAGAGCAAATGATCAAAGACCTACAGAACAATGGAGGTATCGAAGAAGCAAAAGACTACAGCGGAGGTTTCGCTGAAAGATTCTCTAAATGATTGGAAACAAATAGTATGGCAATACAATAAAACAGAATACAAGTTCTGGGAGGATTCCTGGAACGACAAGAGCGAGGATTAAGTTGTTGGTTTTCGTCAGGCGGCCCTCTGCGCATATAGGGCTTATCAACTGGGGCGTAGTTCAGTTGGTTAGAGCGTCTGTCTTATACACAGGAAGTCGCGGGTTCAAGTCCCGCCGCCCCAACAATTTGTTATATTTGTACCATGAAGCTCAAAAAAAGAGATTACAAGAAGGAGTACACTAAATACGGCAAGGCCAAAAAGGCTAAGAGGTATAGGGCATTCCTGAACAAAATCAACCGCCGTAAGAAGAACTACGGAAACGGTGACGGTCTCGATGAATCGCATGTAGGTACGTCTGATAAAACAACACTTCAACCTCAATCAAAAAACAGGGCCAACAACAGGCCTAAGCGTAGACGTAGCAGATAACTGCATGCGCTCGTAGCTCAGTTGGATAGAGCATCTGCCTTCTAAGCAGACGGTCACAGGTTCGAATCCTGTCGGGCGTACTAAATTAAATACAATGGCTGAATACATTTGTGAGTGCGGCGACCACGAAGACGAAAAGTCTGGGGTCACCATAAAGTTTGCTGAGGGAAAAGCTCAGCACCAGATCCAATGTCCTTGCGAAAAGAACATGGTTCTTAAGAACCCTAAAAAAGGAGCCCCCAGCTTCAAAAGCAACAGGTGGGGCCAGGTATTCTGATGCAAGATTTTTTGGACTTCATGCAGGAGGTCGCAGGGTTCTACAATGCCTTCGGCACGGACAATAAACTCTACGACTACGATGGAGACGGCATAGTAACCGTTCTTGACTGGCTGGAGTTTCTGTCTAATCAACCCTACTTTTGAGCTCGCTAGTAAACATAGAAGAATACGATGAGGCGGTTATCAAGATTTGTCCCAAGGGTACACAGGGTGAAATTATTCAACTTGGTGATATACTCATTGCACTTCCCGCTCAGCCGCCCAAAAAGCAAATTGCGGGACATGGACAGCCAGACAACTTGCAGCTGTGGACACGCAGACCTATGCCTGAGGAGCTGTCTAGGATTAAGAGTATGGACGAGTGGGCCGAGACCCCCAGAGAGTTCAGAGAAAAGTTTCGTCCGTATATCGAGGAGGAGTTTAGACGTAGGCGTGAAGGCTTTTGGTTCTATAATAACGGCGAGCCTACGTATATTACGGGTAGGCACTACATGATGCTTCAGTGGACTCGGATGGACATAGGTCACCCGAGCTTCCTAGCGTTTCAGAGAGAAATTTTCATACATTTGGCTGCGTGTGAGGCGGACCCACGCTGCATAGGGCAGCTATACACCAAGTGTCGGCGGAGTGGATATACGAATATCTGTTCCGCCGTTTTGGTGGACGAGGCCACACAAGTCAAAGACAAGCTGCTGGGCATACAGTCGAAGACGGGTAAGGACGCACAGGAGAACATCTTCATGAAGAAGGCTGTGTATATGTTCAGACACTACCCTTTCTTCTTCAAGCCCATACAGGACGGTACCACAAACCCACGTATGGAGCTGGCGTTCAGGGAGCCCAGCAAGAGAATCACGAAGAACAACAAGACCTCACAGACGGGCGAAGCGCTCAACACTGTGATCAACTGGAAAAACACAACAAATAATGCGTATGACGGAGAGAAGCTCCACATACTATATCTAGACGAGGCAGGAAAATGGGAAAAACCTACAGACATAAGAGACGCCTGGAGGATTCAACGGACGTGTTTGATCGTAGGGCGAAAAATCGTGGGAAAGGCACTGGTGGGAAGCACCGTGAATCCGATGGACAAGGGTGGGAAGGAATACAAGGATCTATGGAAAGACTCAAACCCAAACGAAAGAAACGCAAATGGTAGAACGCGCAGCGGCCTGTATAGGCTATTTATCCCAGCCGATAGATCACTTGAAGGCTTCTTCGATATCTACGGACATCCAGTCACTGAAGATCCTGATAACCCTGTGGACGGTCTTGATGGCGATAGCATTGTTCAAGGATCGAGGCAGTATCTAAAGAACGAGAGGGACAGCCTCAAGCACGATCCATCTGAACTTAACGAGGTGGTGAGACAGTTTCCGTTCACCACGGACGAGGCCTTCAGAGACAGCATAGACGGAAGCCTATTTAACATAGGAAAGATCTATCAGCAGATAGAACACAACGACGAGCTGTTTCCGAACCCCGTCGTAAAAGGCAACTTCATCTGGAAGGAGAAAGACAAAGAGGTGGTGTTCTCACCCGACGTGAACGGTAGGTTCAGGGTGTCTTGGATGCCACCACAGGAACAGAGAAACGTCATGAAGATGGACAGGGGCAAGAGGGTGGCCCCGTATGGCGACAGAGGTTGCGGGGGCGTTGACTCCTACGACCTAGACTCTACGCTAGACGGCAGAGGCTCTAAGGGTGCGCTACACCTGTACAACAAGTTCCACATAGAGAACCCCTCTAACATGTTCGTAGTGGAGTACGCTTCACGCCCAGACCTGGCCAAGATATTCTACGAAGACGTACTCATGGCTGCCTTCTTCTACGGGTACCCACTCCTCGTGGAGAACAACAAGTACGGTATCGTAAGATACTTTGAATCAAGAGGTTACGACGGGTACTTAATGGACAGGCCCGACCACCTCAAGGCGGCCAACTCCAAGATGAACGTGAAGACCAAGGGTATACCGTCGAACTCACAGGATGTGATACAGGCCCATGCCCACGCGATCGAGCAGTACGTGTACGACCACGTAGGCATAAACTACGACACGGGTAACGTAGGTAACATGTACCTGAACAGGACACTGGAGGACTGGATAGGATTCAAGATCAACGACCGTACCAAGTTTGACCTTACGATAAGCTCTGGTCTGGCGCTGCTGGCTGCCCAGAAGTCAAAGCCTAAAGAGAAGAGCGATTTCACCGAGCGCAAGTTTTTTAGACGCTATAAACCAATCGGTTGATTTATTATATTTGTGCCAATGTATAGCAGTAATAACTCACACAAGAAGGGGTTCCCTGATCCTCTCGCGGATTATTCTGTAAAGCAGGATAAGTCTTATGGGCTTCAGTATGCAAAGGCTATGTATTCTCAGTGGGGACAATCCACCGATACTCACTCTCTGTACGGAAGAAGGAATAAGATATTCAGCAGAAGCAGAGATTATGCAAACGGTACGCAGGACACGACGATCTACAAGCAGCTGCTAAACTCCCTGTCTCCAGAGAAGGGCGACGGAAGCTTGCTGAACCTAGACTACACGCCAGTACCTATACTGCCTAAGTTCGTAAAGATCGTACTGAACAAGATCCTATCTAGAGATCCGTACCCCAACCTAGAGTCTACCGATCCTATCTCTTCTTCCGAAAAGAACAAGGAGAAGGAGCGCATCAAGATGCAGGTGCAGGCCCGCAAGGAGCTTGAGGCACTCAAAGAGATGACGGGTGTGGTACTCGACATGGACCCTGATAGCATCCCCGAGACTCTCGAAGAGGCGGAGATGTTTATGGATACGAACATCAAGACCGACGCAGAGGTGGCTGCACAGCTGGCTACAAGCTTGACGCTCGACTGGGCCAACTTCAACGACAGCACCTTCAGGAGGGCCGTGATGGACATCGTGTCCTTGGGGATGGCCGTGGTGAAGAGAAACAACGACCCCAACAAAGGTATCGACATAGAGTACGTAGACCCCTCTACGTTCCTGCACAGCTACACAGAAGACCCCAACTTCGGGGACCTGGTGTACGCGGGACACATCAAGCGCATACCTATACAGGAGCTCAAGCGTATCGCAGGGGATCAGCTGAGCGAGGAGGACTACAAGAAGATAGCCAACAAGGTCAAGGACAAGTACTCCAACGACGCATCCAGATACAACTCTTCGCACTACGACGACAGGTACATGCGTACCATCTACGGATACGACGAGTACATGGTAGAGCTTTTGGACTTTGAGTTTATCTCGGTAGACTGCATGCACTTCGAAGAGAAGGACAGCAGGTTCGGCAACACTGGATTCTACTTCAAGGGTATGGACCACAAGCCTAAGTCTGGAGGCGTCTTCGGTAGAACACCGCACAAGATGGAGGTAGCGTGTGTGTACGGGGGTACGTTTATCGTAGGGGCCGAGATGGTCTTCGACTACGGAAAGAAGCACAACGTCCCGAAGAATATACACGACCTGTCTAGGGCGGAGCTATCCTACTCGGTGACGGCAACCAACATCAGACGCATGATGCCTAAGTCTCTCGTGGAGAGCTGCACAGGCTTTGCCGACATGTTGCAGCTTACGCACCTCAAGATACAGCAGGCTATAGCCAAGGCTAAGCCCGACGGCTTGGTCATCGACATCGAGGGTCTGGAGAACGTACAGCTCGGAAAGGGCGGAGAGCTTCAGCCTCTTGAGATACACGATATCTACGAGCAGACTGGTGTCTTCTACTACAGGAGCAAGAACCCCGAGGGCGGATTCCAGAACCCTCCCGTACGTGAGATAGGCAATCAGATACGTAACATCCAGGAGCTTGTAGCTCTGTACAACCACTACCTCCAGCTCATCAGAGATACATCGGGTATCAACGAGTCTATGGACGGTACGACACCTAAGGGCGATATGCTCGTGGGTGTCCAGCAGAACGCTATCGCTCAGGGCAACAACGCCATATACGATATCACCAACGCCTCTATGCTTCTGTACAAGAAGGTGTGCAAGGACGTGGTGAAGTGTCTGCAGATCATACCAGCCGAGTCTGTGTTGTACAAGGTGTACGAGAACGCTATCGGTGAGACCAACATGGGGGTCATGAACTCGTTCAGGAACCTCTCTATGTACAACTTCGGAGTGCAGGTGGTGAAGGAGATGGAGGACAAGGACAAAGAGTTCCTGGAGCAGAACATCCAGATGTCTATCCAGCAGGGTCAGATAGACCTAGAGGACGCCTTGGCGGTACGGGCCCTGAAGGACGTAAATCAGGCCGAGAGACTGCTTATCATAAGACGCAAAAAGCGCATGCAGGAGCAGCAGGCCCAGGCCGCACAGAACTCACAGATGCAGGCTCAACAGGCTCAGCAGGCGGCGCAGGTAGCCTCGCAGGCCAAGCAACAGGAGTTGCAGATGGAGTCTCAGTTCAAGCAGCAGGAGCTACAGCTCAAGGCGCAGCTCGACATGCAGATGTTGCAGATGGAGCACCAGTTTAAGAAAGAGATAGAGACCATAAAGGCCCAGGCTACCCTAGGCTTCCGTGAGGACGATCAGAACTTCAAAGAGAAGCTCGAAGTCATGAAAGAAGAAGGCAAGGGCCAGAGGCAGATGCAACAGCAGCAGTCCCAACAACAAGAACAACCCGAGGAATAATGGCAACGAAAAAAGCAGTAACCGACGTAGCTCAGAAGCTTAATATCACAGCCCGCAAGGGTGACACCTTTAGGCTGTCCGTTACTTTTAAAAATTCAGACGGTACTGGTGGTATAGCCATCACTGGCAACTACACGTTTAAGATGGATATAAGAGATTCTGCTTTTGATGATAGTGTTGCAGGTGCGATCATTAGTATCAGCACCACTCAAGATTCTCCGTTAACTAATGGATTTGACACCTCAGGAGGTAGCGGTAACGTCGTTATAAATATCTCCTCATCCTCTATGAACGGTATAGACGGAGGTAGGTATGTTTATGACTTACAGGCCACCAACGCCACAGATGGCTCTGTGCAAACGTGGCTCAAGGGTAACTTTGTAGTCAACGAGGACGTCACCGTAAACTAAGGTCGTGGCCAGTCCTGGAACAGTCGTATCGGCTGAGGTCAAAGTAGACGTATCTGTCCAGTCCGTTACTGTGGACGTTACGGTATTAGCGACGCCTCAGTCTCAGGAGGTGTCTCTCCCCGTCTACGCCCTTAATGACTTTGATTTATACACCCCTAGTGATCCGAGGACTCCGTTGGAAGTTGCTGAGGGGGTCACCCCTCTGGTGCCCTTGGATTCTGTCAAAGACATATTTCTAAATATAGAGCCATCTGAAGATGAGGTTTTGATATCATTGACGCCTGAGGCCAAAGAGGTGCTCCTCCCCGTCTACGCTCCCGATGCTTCTGGCGCGTATGGGGATTTCGACCCCAGGACCACGCTGGAGGTCGATGAGGGCCTCACTCCCCTGGTGCCCCTGGACTCCCTAAAAGAGGCTACCATACCGACTTACTATGGTGATAATCAAGAGTTTATCATACCCGTGCTCCCTATATATATAGAAGCCTTTAGGTTTTCTGTAAACACTGCAAACCTTTCATATTCTTCGTACGATTATCGAGACACGGGCGGAACACTAAGATCTACTCAAACTGCGGGCAGGAGTGGGGGGGCTCTTAACAACGGAAGCCTTGGTTACACCTTCGAAATAGACACGGCGGTGCCGAAGTCACCGATGCTTCAAATCGGAGCTCCTACCGCTACGCCTTCTTCTGGAGCTACGGTTACGTCAGTCACGGGCGAGTCTGTAACTTCTCCGTCTGCCACCGTTATATCGAGTGCGAACAACCAGTATACCCTGCCGACCATATCTGGTGGCGTCTACAACTTTGAAGTCGAGTGGGGTGACGGGCAGTCGGATTCAATATCTTCATGGGACGACCCCAAGGTTTTGCATACCTACAGCACCTCAGGTATATATACAATATCTATTACGGGGACGTTTGAGGGGATGTGTTTTTCTAGACACGGCGACGAAGAGGTAGGGGGCACAGGCAACGTAGACTGCCTCAAACTTCTAAACGTAGAGTCGTGGGGTGCGGGCGCATATATGGACGTAGACTTACGAGTCTACCCGTACCACCCTCTGTCTTCCGCAGGAAATGTTGTCAAAGATAGGGGGCAAGGCAGCATCAACAGTTCATTCTGGACCACAGGCGGAAACGATAATAGCAGCAGTATTTTTGACGGCTGCGCCAACTGGAATGATGTATCGGGTCAAAAGCCTAACTTTAAGTATGTTGCGGGGGCTGCACATGCCAATAACGGTAAGTCCGCCTCTGGGGGAAAGCACTGGGGTAGCTCAAACAATCTTCAAATGTGGAGATGGAACAACAACATGGCCTTCGATATGGGCGTGTGGGGTCCAGAAGACGAGCCCTTTATAGGGGGTGCGCAGTATGGACATTTCTCACCTCGCGCCGTGCCTGAGGGTTCTTCCGACGTGAAGTTGAATTATTATTGGACCGACGCCCACCCCAACTACTTGGCTTACACCTCAGGAGCGATCCGCCTGGCAGACAACTCGGGCAACTACCGTAACACCACCATGTCCTTTGACACCACCAACTGGACTATGAAAGGCTTTGACACCTACAGCCTGCAGTCTTCATTTAATAATCTTCTCGGTTTTGACGGTGACGTCTCGGGGCTTGTCGTGCCTGGCGTAAGAAATATGTTTGGGACTTTTGCGGGCTGTCAATCATTTACGGGCAAGGGGGTGGAGACGTGGGATACGTCTACCTGTCCAACTTTTGCCTCTTTGTTTCAAGGCGCCACCTCTTTTAACGCAGGTGTAGGTCACTTTACGTTTGGAGTTCCGTGTAATTTGGCGTCAATGTTTTTTGGCGCCGACTCTTTTAATCAGTCGCTTTCTGACTGGGACGTAAAAAACGTCACTTCAACGAATAGACTTGTAAAGGGAGCGGATGTCTATAATAACGGCGGTCAGGCCTGGACCGATGCTCACTGGAAAACAAATGCAAACTTCGGTGAGATGTTTATGTCAACTCCTTTTAATCAGGATGTAAGCAAGTGGATTTTACCTACATCCTCTGACGTGCCTCAGGGATTTTCTATGCAATCCACGTTTAGGTCCACTCCGTTTAACCGACCCGTAGACACCCACACAGGTGATGACGGGACAGTGTATTGGGACATGTCGAGCTGTACTAACATAAACAGCATGTTTTCTTCCGCCACTGATTTCAATCAACCCGTCAACAGCTGGAATACAGGTAACGTAACCAACATGGACGCCGTGTTTTACGCGGGGAACGGCACACATAGCTTCAATCAACCTCTAAGCAACTGGGACACATCAAAGGTTACGACGATGATAAACATGCTTAGAGCCTGTAGGTCCTTCAATCATCCTCTTGTCACCGACGGAAACAAGTGGGATGTAAGCAAGGTTCTCACCATGGAGGCTATGTTTTATCTGTGCAAATCCTTTGATCAAGACTTGAGCAGCTGGGATGTTTCAAGTGTGGAGGATTTCAGTACTATGTTTCGAGATGCGGACGCTTTTAATCAAGATCTTTCTTCTTGGAACACAGGCAGTGCCATCAGGATGTCGCTTACGTTTTCCTTTACTTCTTCTTTTAACGGAAATGTAAGCACTTGGGACGTATCAAATGTTACAAACATGATAGGGATGTTTCGGAGCGCTTCGGCTTTTAATCAAGATCTTTCTTCTTGGGATACGAGCAGCTTGACCAACATGAAAGAAATGTTTTACGGGGCAAACTCTTTTGACGGAGACTTGAGTAATTGGGACGTATCTAACGTGACCACTATGAACAACACGTTTCTTAACGCAAATGCATTCACTGGTAAGGGTCTAAGTACGTGGCGTCCCTCTTCAGCCTTGACATCCATGGTTCAGACCTTTTATTCAACCGCACTGGCGGCAGATACGGACCTAGGGGCTTGGGACGTCTCTGGTGTTACGACCCTTAATCGTTGTTTTTATAATACTGATTTATTTACTGGTGTAAATTTAGATCAATGGGATGTGAGCTCTGTAGAGGACATGACCCTTGTGTTTAATTCGTCCAATAAGGTTAACCCTGATGTATCTGGATGGGATGTATCTAGCGTAAAAAACCTAAAGGGTATGTTCAAGGGTGCCACCGACTTTAATCGCAATCTAGCCAACTGGAACCTAAGCTCTTTGGATTCAAATGTAGATATATACAACCTAAGCGGCAGCAATCAGAACTTTGATAGCGGAGGTGTGTACACATTGGCTGACGGCACCCAGGGCATATATTCTGGAATTGGTAATATTTTTAATGGAAGCGGCATGTCTAAAGCTAACCTAGACCTTACCATCAGCGGATGGTGTGACAGCGACAACACGCCTAACGGGTCTACATTGCCTTGGGGAAAACTCCAGCTTGGAACGATACCTCTTGACGGATCATCTGAAACGCTTGACTCGGCCACCATAACAAAGATGCAGAGTAAGAACATGAGCGCCAAGTATACCGACGGAAACTTCGTTTACTCATAATGATTATATTTGCTCATGAAGGTGTGCAAATGCGATCATAAGATGAAGGCGGTAAAGAAAGAATACAAGAAGGGGGGCAAGACCCCCGCATGGACCCGCTCGGCGGGCAAGGACCCCAAGGGCGGCCTCAACCGCAAGGGTGTAGCTTCGTACCGTAGAGCCAACCCAGGCTCCAAGCTTAAGATGGCCGTGACCACACCTCCGTCTAAACTCAAGAAGGGCAGCAAGTCCGCCAAGCGCAGGAAGTCATTCTGTGCGCGTATGAGCGGCGTCAAGGGCCCTATGAAGAAACCAAACGGCAAGCCTACACGTAAGGCTCTAGCCCTCAGAAAGTGGAACTGCTGATGAACGTCGTCAAGTACAACAAGGGCGGTAAGCTCAAGGTTTCACAGAAGACCGTATCCGTGGACCCTCCCAAGGGTTACCACTGGATGGAAGAGCGCGGAAGATATTTCCTGATGCAGGGAGAGTACAAGCCTCACCCAGGAGCGGTAGCCAAGGCTAAGTTCAAAACCGCAAGCCATGCCAAAGGTAGTTAAGCGATACAAGAAAGGGGGCAGCGTAAAAGACGCATGCTACCACAAAGTCAAGCGCCGCTACAAGGTGTGGCCTTCTGCGTACGCCTCGGGAGCTGTAGCCAAGTGCCGTAAGGTCGGGGCAAAGAACTGGGGCAACAAGAGCAAGAAGTAATGGCGGTCAGGAAGACGGCAAAGGGCTTGGCCCTCAAGCGGTGGTTTAAGGAAGACTGGAAGACCCTAGGGGGTGACAAGGACTACTCCAGGGGAGACAGGACCTTCAGGCCCACCAAGCGTGTATCCAGTAAGACCCCAGTGACTGCCTCAGAATTGACGTCGTCAGAGAAGGCCAGAGCACGGAAAGAAAAGCGAGAGAAGGGCAGGGTTTCCAGATACAGGGTGCTTAAAAAAGGGAAGAAGAAAAAGTAATATATTTGTGCAAACTAAACAACTATGGCTACAACAACCGCAACATTGACACTGTCTAGTGCAGACCTCACTGGGGATGCTCTGGCGTTGTCCACTACATCTACCCTCACGAAGGCTGGCACCCTTACTGGTCTCGACCAGACGACAGGTGTTGCTAGAAGAACTTTGTCCTTTGCCAGTTCTGGTGTTATCGACTCTACTGTATTGCACAGAGCTGACGACTTCACCACCGACGGGGGAAACAAGGTGTACATCAAAAATACATCTACCACCGCTTCGGAGTACATGACCGTGTACCTCTCAGGAGACAGAGCCCCCAACACTAGCGCAGAGTCTCTCGTAGAGATCGGACGCCTGTACGCTGGAGACTTCATGTTCTTCCCCTGGAATGCTACATCGGGCGTCAAGGAAACCTTCACTTGTGTTGTAGGTAACACCTGGGCCGCAGGAGACACGGTGGTGTTTGACGGGGTTACAGTTGTTGCTGCAGACTCCACGGTCGGAAACATTGCCGCTCAGCTTGATGCAGCACAGTACCCAAACTGGGTCACTAGTGTTTCTTCAGCTACAGTGACGTTTGTCGCAAGAGACTCTAGAGCTGACTTGGAGATTGACACAACCGAGATCGTAGCCACTACAGCTGGGAATGGTGATTTGACTATCTCCACCACAGTAGAGGGCACTAAGTCTGGGTCTGACATCTACGTCACCCCTAGCGTGCACACGGGTATGACCCTCGAAAGCGTAGTAATTTACGAATAATGGCATCCGTAAGAGTCTCACTTAGCCTAGCTAGTAGTGACGTCCTTACGTCTCCGCTCAACCTTGCCGTAAACTCTTCACTCAGCGTAGACTCTGGATCACTGATCCGAGCTAAGGTTAGAGGTGTTGCGGCGGACAGCGAGGACCTGGCTATATACATAGTCGACCAGTGTTCGGAGAGAGCCTACCTGTACATCAGGAACCTTGAGAGCGTTCTTGAGGATTACATCTACATTCACAACGATACTGACACGGGTCTGGTAGCCAAGATCGGTGGCGGTGAGTTTGCGTTTATCCCTATCAATCCTGACAAGAAGCACGAGGTGTACGCCACGAAGGTGGACAGCCTCATCGAGTACGGAGTATTCGGTAACGACGATGCGTCCAAACCATACGGAGGCACCTAATAAATAAGACATGGCAACATTAGCAAATCAAGGAGTAGCCAGCCAGATGGCGTTTGGACAGCACGGTAGTGCTTTTATAGACGGTGACAACTTGTACGAAGCTCCCGCAGGCAAAGTAGTGGTAGCTATGACTTTTTTGGAGGAGACTACTTTTAGCACCCTGACCCCAGAGGCCACGGGAGACTGCTTTGGAAGAGCCACAGACTCAGGTCAAGGAACTAACAACGAAGTTGTAGCTTCAGGCACTAAGTTCCCAAAGGGTCTTACGGTGTATGGGAGG
>UEXM01002527.1_pt1 | contig 12860 bp, 13 predicted proteins | sample 1796661 | NCBI WGS metagenome assembly UEXM01 (sample SAMEA4772469, study PRJEB27181) | metagenome | reverse complement strand
CCCGCCAGGATGCGGCGCCAATCAGTTCGCAGACACGCTAACAATTATGTACCCAGCCGACACTGAGCAATGGCGGGATTAATGAGCTGGGTTATGCGCTGGCCTGGCGCTGGAACGAGGCGGGAAAATTTGCGCATCACGGCGGCGTTTCCAAAGGTGCCATGACCTGGCTGGCGGTGTATCCGGAGCAGTCACTGGTCATTGCGCTGAGCATCAATACCACGCTGGCCGAGTTTGCCGAGTTCTCCCGGCTGCAAACTGCACTGGTGACGCTGTTTGCAGAAGCACAACGCACTCAACCCAGTGAAACTGGCTTTTCCAGCAACTGACCTTAATTTTCGGATACTGCATGATGGCTTGTCTCTAGGTGTTGGCGGATACGCCTGCCAGATTAGTTGCAATAGGGAAGCACTAAGGTAAACGTACTGCCCTCTCCCGTCTGGCTTTCCACAGTCAGATCGCCTCCATGGGCAATCGCAATACGCTTGCATAAGTACAAACCCAGGCCCAGACCCTTTGTGCTGCGCTCATCAATTGCATCGCTGTTCGTAAAGGGCTCAAACAGATCGCCTAACAACGCTTCCGGTATGCCAACGCCGTGATCCTTTACCGATATTGCAGCGAGCGGATCACGGGCATCCAGCTTTATCAACAGGCTGATGGGGTCGTCAGAATGTGTCAGTGCATTTTTAATCAGATTGCGCAGTACAAACTTGATGCGACCGCCATCCATGCTCACGGCTATTTCCGGCACATCGCCTGTGACATCAATTCGCTGATGGGTGTTGTGTTCCTCAACAACTTCGCTGATAAACTGAGGCAAAAAATAGGTATCAATATGCAGCGCTTTTTCTGGTTGCTGCAAACGCTCACTTTCCAGCAACTGGCCGATGATCAAGTCCATTTGTTCAACGTCTTTGCCAAGCTTTTTAACGGTTTCATTGTCTTCCAGCAAAGCAAAGGACACTTTCATGCGCGCCATGGGTGAACGCAGCTCATGACTGACTGCCAACAGCAAATCATCCTTGGCGGTAAACAACTTTTTCAGTTCACTGGCCATTTTATTCAAACCATGGGTAAGCTCGGCCAGGTCATTCTTCGGATGATCAATGATTCTGTAATCGAAGTTGCCCTGGCTGATTTGTTTTGCGCTATACACCGCCGATTTAATTGGCTTTAGCTGACTGACCAGCAATCGGTAGCTGATGATGATGATCAATAACACAATCAGCCAGGGCCAATACACCAGCCATTTTGGGTAAACCAGTAAATTGGCAATTGCTGAGGTGACCGTTATCCAGGTGCCGTCCTGTTCAGTCAGCAAATAATATCGCCCATCATGCCTGGCAAAATACAGACTGCCCAATTGCTCCGCCGCTGCTAGCAGTTCATCCTGATGAGGCAGGGGCTCAGCCGTTGTCCAGGTTTGTTCGCCATCATTTATCTGTATCTGCACTCTGTTGCTCGTCGCCTCAGACCTCAGGTTTTCGATATCGACAGTGGGAATCGCGACACCCACCATCATGTCAGAGAGCTGAGCATGCCTTTCCAGCACAATCTGTTTGGCTTGCTCTTCCGACAGCGTAAACGTACCTAAAACAATAAACACGACCAGTAACAGCGTCGTTGCCGTGAATAGTAGAAAGAACCGACTGTATAAGCCTAAATGCTGAATGCTCATTGTGGTTTCGCTATGAAGGTATAACCGACATTTCTGAGAGTCTTGATGAATCTTGGATTCTGCGGGTCATCTTTGATTTTTTGTCTTAGCCGGCTTAACAGGATATCAACCGAGCGACTGTACAATTCGACCTCAATACCTTTGAGTGCGCTGATCACTTTATCCCGGTTGTAAACCTTGCCAATATTGGTGCTCAGTACGGCCAGCAACATGAATTCCATGCCGGTCAACTTCACTTCCTCGCCGTCTACCTCTACCCGTTGTTGCTGCAAGTCTATGGTCATGCCATCGAATGCAAGTTTGTCTGGCTTTCTGCCGGGCTCCTCTGCATCGCTTAAGTGGGAAACCCGCCTCAATAGTACCTGTACCCGGGCAACAAGCTCTCTGGGCTCAAAGGGCTTTGCCATGTAATCGTCAGCACCAATTTCCAGACCATGGACCTTGTCGTCTAACTGCCCGCGCGCTGTCAGCATGATAATAGGCAGAGAGTGCTTGCGTCTGATCTTCTTGCACAGGGTAAAACCATCCATCTCCGGCATCATCACATCCAATAACAAGAGTTCGGGCGAATGTTTATCCAACAGGAACAAACCGTCCGAGGGCGTGTTGGCCTGTAACAGTTCCAGATCGAATTTCCTGAAATACTGAGCAAGTCTGTCACACAGACTGCGATCATCATCAATGATTAGAACCGTTGTCATACCTACCCTCGTTGCTTCCCTGTTAGCGAAACCAGATTAAAGCCTGTATTTGGCAGCTGAACTACAGTGACGCTGACATTGTTACAGTTCGTTACCCGGAATGCATCTGACAAACAATATACTGCAGTTACTGAAACTAACGGCGACGAACCAATGAGCACTCCTGTCACACCTGTGCAAAGCGATAGCGAGTTAAGGCAAAAGGCATCACTTATTGGTGGGTTGATGCTGACACAAATGGGACTGGGGATCTTTCTGAACTTTTTTCTTCTTCAACCCATATTGAGTCTGGATGCCGACGCCCTCTCTGCTGGCATGCCCCTCTTGCTTGGCTTTAGCACTCTGTTGGCGCTGGTATTGAGTAGTTTTAATATTCTTTATGTGCTGCTATTGCCACGCACGGTTACGTCTATCTTCCAGAATAGCACTACCCTGATTATTATTTTTGCTGCTGCGGGCTTTGTTCTCTGTGCGGTTGAATACGTGAAGCTGACTGAGTATTTATCTTATGCAGGTGAGTTGATCATTCAATTTGGCGCGGACCTATCACCAGCCCAGGAGCACTTGCGAACAACCTTGGCAACAGGCCGCAACGAAGCACACTTCCTGTCAATGATACTTTCCAGTCTGAGTTTATTATTGTTCTATAGCGTTGTAGCCCGCAGTCAGCTAATCGCAAAGCAACTAAGCGCATTGGCGTTACTCTCCTGCGCGATGCAGATTATTGCAGTTGGTCACACCTTATTTGACTTCGCTATCCCTACGCTGATGCAACTGCCCTTACTCGTCACTCAGGTCATCATACCTCTCTATCTGATAGGCCGAGGCTTCAACAGCCAGAAGCAACATTAAAGACTGGTTATACCCATTACGATCAAGAGCTAAATCATGTTATCTATTTTGACGGTTTTACATATTACATCGGGCGCAATTGGCTTACTGACGGGGTATCTCACCATCCTGCTGCGGAAAGGGGATCCGCAGCATAAGCGCATAGGCAAGGTCTACATCTGGGCAATGCTGACTTTGGGCGTCACCGGGTCCATTGTTGCCTTCGCCAGGGATATTCCACTGTCGATGATGAATGCGCTTGTTGTCTGCTATTTTGTCCTGTCATCACTGTCGACGATACGAAACCCGATACACAGCACCACCGTGTACGACAAGTTGCTCATGGTCAGTGCCTGGTTAATCACATCAGGATTCCTGTATTTTATCGTCCAGGTAAGCAGATCAGAAACGGGCCAGCTGGGCGGATTCGGCTCTGGCGCCTATATCGCGTTTGGCAGTGTCATGCTCTGCGCCGCCATCGCGGATGTCAGGTACCTGCTGAAATCAGGCCTATCCAGAAAACAAAGACTCGTCAGGCATTTGTGGCGAATGTTGTTTCCTTTATTTATGGCGTCAGCGGCTTTTTTCCTGGGCCAGGCATCATTGTTTCCGCAAAGCATCCGCGCCATTGAGATATTAGTCATCCCCGTTGCCTTTGTTATTCTTTCGCTGTTGTACTGGACGGCGAAGGTAAGTTTAAACAAAGACCTGGCAGCGCGAATCTAACTCAGGGAAACTGGCTTCTCCAACTCCAGCAACTGATCGGATATCTCGGAGACTTTCTCGGTAATCAGGGTCTCGGCATCATAGAGGCCCCGATTGTAGAAGAAGCCGCCCATCTCCCGGGCGAAGAAATCAACCAGGAACTCAGCGTCAAAGCCGCCGATGTCCTGGTTCAGTTCATCGCGAAAGTACACCTTGACCTTCTGGGCCATCAGCTCTTTTTCCTGGCGGGTAAATTCAATTTTGTCCATTACTCAATCCTTTCAGCCTTGAGTCAGTCACAGCTGACATTTCCAGAACGTAATACTTGCCTTCGTCGCCACAAGCTGAGCACCAATGCCGTGGCCCAGCTACTGTGTCGAAGCAAAAAGATTATGGACAAATTTGTCAGCCTCGTCGACCGACACGATGCCGACCAATGTTCCCTAAATGTGCCATAGAATGCGAGCGATTGCCTGGCGGTGTGCTACCGCACTGGACATCGCCCTGCCCGAGGGATACGTTAGTGGTATACCACCCGCTGGCTTGCAAGGAGCCATTCATGATGAAGTTTCAAACTATTACCCTCGCGTTACTGACGCTGCCCTTACTGGTGACTGCCTGTGCCACCTCGCCGACCGGGCGCTCACAGGTGCTACTGGTGTCTGAAAGCCAGATGGCCGGCATGGGGGAACAGGCTTTCAACCAACTCAAGCAAGAGAACAGCGTCAGCACAGATCAATCGCTAACCCGCTATGTCAACTGCGTGTCCAATGCTGTGCTTGCCGAGATGAATACCGGCATGGATTGGCAGGTGGTCCTGTTTGAAGGCGACGCGGTCAATGCGTTTGCCGTGCCTGGCGGCAATATCGGTGTTTTCAGGGGGCTGCTCAATGTCGCCGAGAATCAACACCAGCTCGCAACCGTTATCGGCCATGAGGTTGCCCACGTCACCGCCAGGCACTCCGCGGCCCGTGTTTCCACTCAGCTGGCAACACAGATGGGTGTATCGGTTCTCGCCCAGACCACGGGCATGGACCCGGGGTTGATTGGCATGGGGGCTGATCTTTTGCTTACTCTGCCATACTCGCGCGCCGACGAAACCGAGGCCGATCGCCTGGGCCTTGACTACATGGCACGGGCCGGGTTTGACCCCCGCGAAAGTGTCACTCTGTGGCATAACATGGCACGGGCGTCCGGTGGCGGCCCCCCTGAGCTTCTCTCCACGCATCCAGCACCCGACTCCCGCATTCGTGAACTGCAGCAGCGTATGTCCGCTGCCGTCCAAACGTTTGAGGCCGCCCGGGCTCGGGGCCAACGGCCAGCCTGTCAGCCCTGATACTTGCTGGACGGATTGCCGGGCCAGGGCCTTTACATCAGGTTTAATTGCAGCCCGGATCATTTGCAGAGCATCATGATACAGACAAAACCACTTGGCATTTCCGGTCGTAGCCCCCTGTAAACGCAATCGAAAACGCCCTTTATTGGGCGCATTCAGGAGGAATTTTATGTCCAGCCCAGAGCATAAACAGAAAATCTGGAATCTCATCAGCGACATCAAAAACGGAATGCTGACCACTCGTCACGGCGATGAGCTGCGGTCACGACCCATGGTGCTGGTGCAGGACAAATATGACGGTACGCTCTGGTTCTTCACCGATCTTGAGTCAGAGAAAGTGTTCGAACTTGAGGATGACAACGATGTCTGTGTGACCTTCTCGGATCCGCATGACCATGTCTATGTCTCACTGACCGGGACTGGTCGCGCGACCCAGGACAAGGCGCTGATTGATCGATACTGGAACTCGCTCATTGCAGCCTGGTTCCCCGAAGGCAAGGATTCACCCAATGTGGGCATGCTGGAGATCAAAATTAACAAGGGCGAACACTGGAACAGTGACAGCAGCAAGATGGTCAAGAGCATAAAGACGGCCACTGCCAAAGCCAAAGGGGCGAAGCCGGATCTGGGTGAACACGAAAAGTTCGGAACCAGGTAGTAACGTTCCCGGGCAAAGAAATTGACCAGGGGTTCTGTGTCAAATCCGCCGATTTCCTGATTCAGTTCATCGCGGAAATATGCTCTTACCGTTTGGGCTACTCACCAAGTCAAGAGGGGGGGGGTAGTGCATGTACCGTAAGGAAAGGAAAGAAGCATTTATGCGCAAGTGGTCTGCATCGTCACCACGATAGACGGGCGGCTACACGTGCCTCGTCAACACGCAGCGAAAACGCCCAGCCATTGCGCTCGCACAGACGTTGAACGATACCCAGACCCAGGCCGTAGCCGCGAGACGACGAGGCCTGGCTCAGTGTGTGCTGACCACCAGCATCTTCGCTCAGCTGGTTAGTGACTAGTAGCTCCCGCTCTTTGACGAGAATCGTGATCGGTCCCTGCCCGTTGAGCGTGTGCTCAAACGCGTTGCGCACCAGATTATTGACCGCGATGGCAAATGCCTGTGGATGTCCGCTGACACTGGGTTGGGCAAGCTCGTCGACATCAACATCAACACACTTGCCGCTCAGCAGGTGCCGCTGCTGATCGATCGCCTGGCCCACCAGTGGCATAACCAGAAAGTGCTCGTCATACAAGCCATCGTCGGTTTCACGAGCCAGGCACAAGAACATATCAATCGTGGTTTTCATGTCGAGCGTCGCGCGCCTGGCTCGATCTACCAACTTCACATCGGCCGCCGCCAGATCACTGTCCTCCAGCAGCTCAAGCACGCCTGTTATCACAGTGATCGGCGTGCGCAACTCATGACTGGCTGAATCGGTAAAGTATCTCTCTCTCGCAACAAAGTTGCTGATACGTTCGAGCGTCTTCTCAATGGTCTCAGCCAACATGCCAACCTCATCATCGCCAAACCGGCCAGACTCTATGCGCTTGTAATCCTCGGCTGAAAGATGTTCCAGGTCGATGTCCGCGACCGCGTTGGCGAGCTCCACAACCGGGGCAACAGCCCGACGTATCACCACAAAGCCCAGCCCAAAACCAAGAACACCGAGCGTACCCACGACGCCGGTGATCGCAAGCAACCATAACCAATCCTCTGACGAGGCAGCCTCAATCCCGGCAACGTCGAAAACTACAAACGCGTGTCCCTGTGCATTCTCGGCAGGAATGACCGCGACATGCAACTCTTCGGGGCTGAATTCGTACAAACCCTCACCGGGGTTGGTCAGCGCCCATTCCCGGAGTGACGCCGGCAGGCTGCCAATGTCATCGTATCCGCGAAGGTTCATCGGCATAACCGGATAACTGTCGGCGGCAAGCTGGAGCTGATTCACCAGTGCACGGTCTTCACTCAACCTGATCGCGCCAAAGAAAGCGAATCCCCAGACTACACTGAGCACCGCAACACATATCGCAAAGGCAATGGCGACGCGTTTACGCAAACTGTGTCGATACATCACTGAGTATCCTCTGCGATTCGGTACCCGATGCGATGCACCGTATGAATAAGCGGCCTGGCAAACGGCCTGTCGATGGCTTGCCGCAGCTTGTACAGGTGCGAGCGAAGCGCATCACCATCGGGGCGCTCATCAGCCCACAACAGGTTTTCCAGATCCTCGCGAGCCACAACCGACGGCGCCGCTTCCATCAATCGTTGCAGCAGTTTCATGCAAGCCGGATTGAGATCGACACGCTGACCCGAACGATGCACCTGCAACGTGGATCTGTTCATCGTCAGATCACCTACCATTAACAGGGTGTCTGGTTTACGGTGACTGCGCTTGCACAACGCCTGCAATCGCGCATGTAGCTCCTGCAATGCAAATGGCTTGACCAGATAATCATCGGCGCCGGCCTTGAATCCCTTAAGTTTATCGTCAAGCGTGTCTCTCGCCGTCAGCATAAGCACGGGCGTTTCAACGCAGGCGTCTGCGCGCAGCTTTTGGCAGAAATTCAGCCCGTCCATCCCCGGCAGCATCAGGTCCAGAACAATTACATCGAACGGATGCGTCAACGCCAGATGCATCGCGCTTATGCCGTCATAGGCAAAATCCAGAACATAACTATGCTTTTCAAGGTACTTGGCAATGTTCTCGCAAATATCGCGATTGTCTTCAACAATCAACACTCTGATCGGCGCGGCACCCAGCGCGTTAACCATCAGCTTCTCCCCTTTAGCAGGCCCTTTGGCAGGCCTGTTACCAAGCCTCTTACCACGCATAGTCCAGTCGCAGGCCTATCAGCGGCTCGGCTTCGCTTTCGTCTTCCACTTCTATGCCTCGGCGGTAGTCAAACTCGGTGTCGTCGCTCGACGATGCTGCCGTGACGTTGATGACATCAAGAAAGGCTGTGACATCAATGGGGCCGAATGCCCGCCGATAGTCTACGCGAGCGTTCAACAGGCCGGAACTGCTTTTGCGACCGACATTGCGTTCAATGATCTCTTTCGAGTAACGGGCGGGCTGTCCGGGTCCCAACACGTCCGAGTGTACAATAAACCTGTCGTCTGGCCTGCCGGAAAGATATTTGTAGCGTCCGGCGACCTTCCAGCGGTCGCTGATTTCCCAGGTCAGGCCGAGGGTGGCTACATGCTCACGACTGAATTCGGCGGCTACGTCACCCCGGCCGTCTTTGCGGTCGACTTCGGCATCGTTATAGGAGTAGGTTGCGGTCGCGTATATGCCTTCCCGAATCGTACCGTTGGCCACGATATCGACGCCGTACGACGTTCCTTCACCCCTGTTGGCAAAGGTGCCGCTTGCCCGGTCAAGGTCGACCACCAGATTGTCGAGGTTTTGATAATAGGCTTCAGTCAACACCGACCAGCGGTTGTTCGGGAAGTATTCAACACCGACACTACCGTGTGTGATTTTTTCGGTTTCAAGGTTGTTCGACTGGTTAGCGGCGAGATCCAAAAACCGAGGCGACTGATGAAACAGCCCCGCGGTCGCAAAATATCTGGCTGTGACGCTCGGCCGCCAATTGACGCTGAATCTTGGCGACGCGAAGCTCTCGTCGGCAAAACCGTCCCGCTCCAACCTCACACCGGTGCGAATATCCCATTCGCCGCGCTGAAAAACCTGATCTACATAGCCTGCATAGCTCGTTTCTTTCCGACTTAGCGATGAGTTGATGTTCTCGGGCGTCAGCACAATAAAGCGCTGATCGGGATCCGGTCTAAAGTCATCGTTGTCGTAGACAAACCGGGTCCAATCGCCATCCAGAGCAGTTTCGTAGTCCAGTTCAATTTGCGTTACGCGTGCACCGGCACTGAATACACCCCATTGATTCACGGTCTCGAAGTCGCTTCGCCAGCCGATCTCAGTCTCACCTTCACCGATGGTAATAATGTTTTCGCGTACCGGAAAACTGGACGCCGGTGATCCATCAGGTACCAGATCAGGAAATGCCTCCCCCTCTGAACTGATCTTGTCGCTTGTGCGATAGTACACCTTGTTGGTCCAGACGGCTTCGTCACCGATCAATGATCGCCATGTCAGACCATACAGATCACTATCCTGCTCTGAATCCTGAAGTGCCGCATCTTCGAAATTTGGCGACGCAAACACGTGCGTCACACCGCGAGTATAATCTTCGTGGGTATCTATCAATAGAAGTTCGATCGTGTTGTTCTGGTCAATTGGCATCACCGACTTGACGATGATGTCTCTCAAGACAGGCTCGCCTATATCCAGTTCTTCGATAGTTTCAAAGAATGAACCAAAGTCCAGTCGTCGCGCAGAAACCAACAACGTAGAGTCTTCCGTGATGCCGGTAGGGCCGTCGTAACCCACTTCAAAGCCGGCAAGGTCCAGACGCAGACTGGCTGAAGGGCTGGGATTGCCATCGGCGACTTCCAGTTTGAGTAATGATGCCGCCCGGCCTCCGTAGGCCGGCCCCCAGCCACCGGGTGAGAACTCTGCGCCACTGATAACGTTCGGTGCAAAGATCGAGAACCGGCCGCCACCACCGACATCTTCCTCTTCACCCAGAGTCGCATCAAAGTGCACCACTTTATCAAAGGGGAAGTCATCAACGAATAACAGATTGTCTCTCGGGCCGCGGCCACGCACGCTAAAGCTCGCGAATTCACTGGCAGATGCCAATCCAGGTAAACCGTCCAGCGAGAGCAGCGGATCTGCGCCACCGCCGACAGCACCGCGCAATGCTTCTCTATCCAGATAGGTACTGGACGCTGATGAATATGCATCACCCTGGCGTGCCCGAACCGTCACTTCTGCAATCGCCTGCTCCCCAAGCCGGAATTCAATCTGGCTATTTTTGCGCGTCACCACGCGCACGCTTGGCTCATACGAGGAAGCAAATCCGCCTTTGGCGACGTTAACCGAATAGAGACCGGGATCGAGCTGTTCAGCAACGATGCGACCTTCTACGTCGGTTTCCAGCGATCGCGTGGCATTGGTTTCCCTCTCCGTTATCGTGATCTGCGCGGCAGGCACTGGCCGCTCAGTAATCTGATCCCTGACAATGACCGTCAACGCACCGGGCGCCTCTGCTGCTTTGGTAGAGAGTGGAAAGCTTACCAGGAGCGCCAACACAGTAAACCAGGATATCTGCCTCAAGTGCCTGCACGTATTGCTCAATTGTCTGCTCATATTGCTATCCTTCCGGGAATCAGCCGTATTTATTCAATGAATACGCCCGGAGGTTAACAATGCTTATGTGACTAAAATGTCGTTGAGATGTGAAAGCCAGGTAGGAATCCGGCCATTTATTCTCAGAAAAAACGTTTCCGCGGAAACATTGTAAATGCCTGCATTATTGACCAGGTGCGTTACCTGGCCAAACTTAGCTTCTGCCGCATTAAACAAAGCCAGCACGTCATTTTCGACTGAGACATCTGCCTGAAACGCAAACGTGGTGCCGCCCTTGCTGATTTCTGCGACCAAGGCATTCGCGCTGTCGACGTCTTATCGATAGTTTATCGCATACCTGATATTCCCGGGATGCCAACAGTCTTGAGGTAGCGGCGCCTATTCCCCGGCCGCCATCTGTTACAACAACTGTCTTGTTCATTTGAACCTCGGCCGGGTCAAGAATTTACCACCTCAAGAACGACATACCTGCCATCGTCGCTGACGCCCTCGCCCACTTTCTGCCAGCCTTTTGCCTGGTAGAAGGCGATAGCCCTGGTATTGTCCACTAGGCACTTGAGACGTGCCGGACTTTTGATATTGGCCAGCGACATTGCCAGCAGCTGAGAACCAATGCCGTGGCCCAACCATTGTGGCGAAACAAAAAGATTATGGACAAAATTGTCAGCCTCATCGACCGACACGAACCCGACCAGTGCGCTCTGACGTTCGGCCACCCAGATGGCCTCCCCCGCTGTATCCCGGTCGAAATCGGACAGGCGGAATGAGGTGGAGTTTAGCCAGACAAAAGTGTCCTGTCGGGACTCAAGATAGATCCGACTCAGTACTTCCCTGTCAGTTTCCATAAATGTGCGAATCAGCAGCGTCATCTCCGGAAAGACTTTCCGCGGAAAGGTCTTCGCGTGGTTATTTATAAACCATAAAACACGTTCGAATGTACCATGAAGCGTGGACGACTGCCTAACGATGACACCGTAGGGTGTCTGCCGGGGCGGGACCGCACACGACATCGTCCTGCCCGGTGGCTACGCTAGTGAGCCCGGGCCCACGAGCTTGCAAGGAGCCCCTCATGACCCAGTTTCTATTTATGACCAGCGCGGAGTCGGACAGCAATGATGGTCATGTATTATTATACCGAGACAGTGATGTTCCGCCCTTTGTTTTTTGCCTGATACAGCGCCTTATCAGCACGTGAAAGCAGTGCATCGCGGGTATCATCTTTTCTGAACAATGTTGCACCGATACTGACTGTTACCTTATCAACAGCACCAAAACCATCATCTTCAATTTTGTGCCGTAGCTTTTCACATAAGTGCTTCAGTGTTGTCTCATTCACTTCAATCGCGATAACGACAAACTCCTCCCCACCCCACCTCACCAACGTATCATTCGAGCGTATGGACGCTGACAAAATCTGTGCCGTCTTGCGTAATACATCGTCCCCTACAGCATGCCCGAATGTATCATTGATATTTTTGAAATGATCAATGTCGATAATCAGAAGCCCGAATGTTTTATCGTATCGAATATCCCGCGCCATCTCCTGAGCAAGAACACTTTTCAGGTGATTACGATTGAATGCTCCAGTAAGCTCATCGGTAACGGCCAGGTGGTGCAACTCTTGCTGGCTCATGAAGACAGCTTTCCTGGACCTGTCAAACATCAATGCGCCTAAACAGCCAAACGAAAAGCTGCAAAATATCCAGAAAACATGCATGGTGTAAATATCACGATCACTCATGACATAGAAACCCGAGACCAGCAGAATGCTTGATGCCATCGACGCACTGGCCAGGGCATGCCTGAAAGTCATACCTGACACAACAAAGATCCAGAACACAGCCAGATACCCTTCGGTAACAAACGGAAAATAATTACCAAGCTGGCCTGCTATATAGGCATGACTTAACATAGAGAAAACGGGAAATAACGCAAGCGCTGGCACTACGATAGTGTAGAACCGTTTTTTGTAGGCAAGAAAACTAATCGTCAATAGAATTGGAGCAGTCACAAAAAGATTAAGTCTCAGCATCAAAACCTGAACCTGATCTGACGCCCAGGACTTGTCCAGCAAAGAAAAAATAATGTACAAAAGTGCGGTTAGAAATGTAATCGCAGAAATCTGGACCTGTCTGGCAGGCTCGTCCCATTTTTTGTAGAGACGGTAGGTCGCCTCATCCGGAAAGCCTTTTGGCAATTCGAACGGGAGGATATGTTGTAGTATTTTTTGCATAGCGCCCCTGACCTGACGACAGTCTTTTGTTACTCGCGGCCCAGTGCTGTCAGCACCAGGCGCGCCATTGCCTCATGGCCTTCGGCGGTGGGATGATAGCGAACACCGCTACTGGCTGCAACATTGCCGTCTATCCAGCGTT
>UEXM01002524.1_pt1 | contig 12874 bp, 12 predicted proteins | sample 1796661 | NCBI WGS metagenome assembly UEXM01 (sample SAMEA4772469, study PRJEB27181) | metagenome | reverse complement strand
TTGCTGAGTATCAGCAGGGAATGGATTTATTACCTCTTCTTGTACAAGAGGATTGATTTCTTCTTCGGTAGTTTCTACAGGAGGGTTGTCTAATTTATCTTGGACAAAAGATTCTATTTCATGTCTTGCCATAAGTTCAAGCATCTTATCATCAAACTCTACACCGTTGGTTTCACATACCCATCGAGCGTAGTTTAGTGCGCCCATTCTTCTATATTTAATAAGTGATTTCTTCATTTTTTCACCTCAATATTTGTGTAGTGTATCACGAGCGATGACCTTTACTGCTTTAGGCATTATTCTTAAAGTAGACTTTACTATACCTTTATCTTCCGGTATCTGTATAGGTGCTTCTACAATGTAAAAGTCATCAACAATTAATAGCATCTTTTCACTATTACCCGCCGTAGTGCTTCCTATTAGGTTCTTTTCAAACTCTATAAGAACTCTATTTGCACCTGTACCGTCTACATTAGTGCTAAATTCTGTACCTGTTCTCATCTTATGGAAAAATACAGGGTCATCTACAGCGATTTCTATAGTCATGTCATAAGTTGTTTGACCCTCTACCATTAGACTTACATTTCTTGAACCTGCAAACGGTACTTGGTCTGTTGCAGTACTGGCCGCCGCTTGAGATGAACCTGCTATAGTATGATGTCCAACCATACCGGTAGTACCATTGAGTGTGAATGAAAAGATTTGAGCGACTTGTACGCCACCAAGTTGTATACTACCATTGTAAAACATAAATGGTTTTTGAGTTCCTACACCTATACCCGATTCAAGTCTTTTTAAATCAGTATTAGCAGTATCATCAAACATACGATGTGCGCCGTATCTTGTAAGAGGTGTTGCTTCTAAACGACCTGTATCTGTATAACAAAGTGCTGAATTAAAATTAACTGATAATCTTAATGCGGCATCGTTATCTGTAGTCATTGAAAAGTCTGTTACTTTACAACCTCGATATACACGAGTCAATTCTTTAGTATCTCCTACTCCACCGTCTGTAGTAGATGCATCGGAATCTAAATCTCTTCTTCTTTGAGATACTTCTAAGCAAAATGATGGTAGTGTAGAGCGTGAAAATAATAAATGAGTAATAGGATTAGTAATTGTATTACTTGAAATTGTCACAGGGTTAGTATCAACATCGCCAAACTTTCTTATTTCACAAGTTGTACCTGCGGCGTGGGCGTATTTCAAAGGCTCATCTAAATATAAAGTATTATCATTTTCACTAACACCTAATATTCTTCGCACTTCTACTGCCGCCGCAGTATCAAACTTTCCTTGAGTAAAACTACCATTCCATTCCCCTGCATCGGGTTCATGGTCGCTTACTATAGGAACAGTAGCACTGTCATGAATTTCAATATATGTACCCGGTACAACATCTACACCTGCGGCACTCACCACTATATTAGATTGCCCAACAGAAGTGGCATTTGAAAGAGTTGGTGTAAGGTCGCTATCTAAAGTAAATTGCGTTTTACTCATCAATTCATTTCCAAGACAGTATTTCAACCATCTTGCCGTATGCATGTTTACTTCAAAAGACCCACCTTCGGTAATTATTTTACCCGGTACTTGTATAGAAGTATCTCTTCCAAGCCCCACAACATGGTATCTTTTCAAATCTATTTTAGTTTCCGGTAGGGTGATAGCAGATGCAATACCTAAGAATTGGTCTATCTTACAACTTTCAGTGCCACCGTTATTTGCACCGGTAGCGGCTTCACTAGAAGCCACATCAATTGGTGGTGTTTTGTAAGGAAGAATATGTAAATTATCACCTGTTCCTAATGGACCATTACTTGTCATAGCCGGAGTAATTTTAATTGTAATACCGCTATTTTCTACAATAGTGAATATTTTACCACCCGAACCACTGTTTGGTAAATCGGAACCGTCTAAAGCACTTGTTGCTTTTTCCCATATCACTTGTGAACCTACAAGCATATTCTTAGGGTATCGTAATTTATGTGTACTGGCTTCAAACAAAGTAGTATTTTGTTCGGAAGAAAAAGTAATTGTAGTTATATCATCACTTGTAGAAAGTGTCATTGTAGCATCTGTGACACCTCTAATTACAAGACCTGTTTCGGGCGCAAAGGTTACTTCTGCTATATCTCCTTTGTATACTGTACTTGGCATTTTATCATCTCACGGTATTAGTTCTGCTAATATTACTACTTCTATTTGGAATGTCATTCGGAAAAGTTGCTTACTTCTATCACTTAAATCGGTTCTTGTCTTGAATACAAGCCTGTCAAAATTAGTTCCATCTCCCTTACGACTGTTGTGAATTACTCTACGAACTTCGTTCTCAAGTTGTTGCAGATGCTTTCTCCCCTTAACTGTTCGCATGTCAACGGTTATATTTATGCGTGTTGTAACGAAATCGTAGAGTAAATCCGGGGCTTCTTCGTTGTGTGCCGTTTCATAACATAACACATAGTCATGCCGAGATAGGTCAAGACGCTTCCCTCTTTCGGGTTGTACCTCGGCTATGTCTATAACAATCGGTCTAATACCACTTGTATTGCCTCTATTCCAATTAGTTTGAAACAATCCTATTACAACATCTAAACCTTCTGTAAATGTTGCTACCATAATATCACTTCTTCTGTAAGTCCTTTACTGATTTAGGAATAATAAATCCGTTTCTATATCTAAATCCTTCTCTATCCATATCGGGGTTTTGCCTAAGCATAGCCTCATCAGTTTGTTTCTTTAAGGTTGAAAGTTGTTTTTCTGTAGCAGGTGTATTATTATTGAAGTCAGTATAACTTCCATCATCTTCTTCTCTCAAGCCCAACGCCCCTGCTTCTATTTGTTTAAATCTAATTCTTAAAGTATTTGGATTGTTGCTAAAAAAATCTTTATGTTCGGCTTGAAATTGATTATCTTTCTCGAACATTTCAATAATTTGTTGGTGAGAGTTATCACCGAACTTATTGAAATCTCTATCGCCCTTCATTCAAACACAACCATTTCAATATATTTTATTATTGTGCGGTCTACATCTGCTTGATACAATTGAACTTTACTAGCCACATCTATATTTTGCGTTCCTTCCGGTATAAGCACAGAACGGTCATCGGCCATCAATAATTCAATCGCTACCATCTTAGTGCATATATCTTCTATAGCCTTTTCTAAATATCTTTCACCGTAAATGTATGCAACTTTAATTGCATTCCATTCAAAGAAAGGATAAGAATTGTTAAAGTAAATTATACCCATTTCCGGGTCGAGCCACCAATCTCGAAGTCTACCTACATCTCCGCTACTACTTCCACCTTGTAGGTCTACCTGTAGTAGTTGTTGACTTACAGTGTGTGTTCCTGTAGCCATAGTAGTAAGTGGAGTGCCTATTACATTAACACATCCAGTAAATGATGTGGCAGTTACACCTGTGTATCTAAATACTTCCGAGCCTACTAGACATACACCGGCTTTAGCAAAACCGGATGTAGCGGCTACATTAACCGTAGTTGAAGACACCGAAGTACTAGTAGTATCGGGGTTTTTTGTTTGGTCTAAACTGATGTTACTATCAGTGCATACTATAGAGCAATTTTCACCCGCCTTTACTGACCTCATACTTGAAACCTTTACTTTTCCTGTACCTAAATCAGCATTAGCACTTGCTAAAAACTCATTATGAACACCTATATTAGCCGTAGAGCCTTCTAAGGTAAAAGTTGGTGAAAACTCTACTACTGTTTTATTGACTCTATCTTCTTTATTGATGAGGTCAGCAAGATTTTGTGCCGTAGTCGTTGAGTCAAAATCTCCCCTCCATTGATTACTACCTGTTCCTAATGAAAGAGTAGCGGCTGTACCATTACCGGGTGACATAACTATTGAGCCACTTAACGCTCTTACATCTTCCGGTATTAGTATACGAACTTCTGCCGCACCTATCTCTCTATAATCATCACCTTGCCATAATTCTAACCTAAGAATTTGTTGCACATTTCGGAATAGTAATGGTGCAGTTCCAACATAATCAGTATAGTATCTACGCCTGTATGGTTTGTAAGTATCGAAGTTAATATATTCAGCACTAACAAGATATGGTCGCCAAGCATTACGGGTAACATTGTCTATTTTATCTTGCATTTTTAAGATTACTTTATCAACTTTATTTTTAGTGAGTCCTCTTGTTCTACCATTAGTAAAAGATGCTTGATTTTGTACATACGCATTATCAGCAACTTGATAATCAGCGTGGGTAAAAGTACCTGTGAATACAAGTTTTACACCAGTAGCCGAAGATGTAATATCAGTAATTACTTTTTCTAATCCTAAAGGGTCTGCATCCGAATAAATAAGTATAGTATCACCTATAGCAAAACCATCATTTCTGTAATCTCCACCGGTAATAAATACACCATCGGATACACTATTAGCACTTACAAGTATTGCTTCACTTGGTCCAATATCTAGTAAGTCTGCTACTTTTTGAGCAGTAGTATATACTGTTGCCGTGGGGTCAAGAGGCCGAGTTTCCGGCTCGCCGGGTGAAAATACTATTGGCATTCATAGACCCCCCTCACCAAGATTGTTTCAATACACTCCAAGCATCACGCATAATTGCATTACGAGAAGTCATGATACGACGCATGTGTTCAGCCTCTTTGTCGGGATTGAAAGTGTCATCTCTATCTCTAATAACGGTATTGTCCGAACCTCGTTCTCCCGTTTTAAATTCTTTATCGGATTCGGCCATCATGTTGTCATAATCTTCATCTTCTAATATATCATCTTCACCTGCAAACTCACTATCAATAGCGGCTTGCTCACCTGCTACATCGGGCATAGAAAGTGATTGTTCAAGGTTTTGCCCCTCAAAAGGTACTCTTTCGCCCATGAATTTGATATTATGTGATTCGGGGTTGGCTACCATGTCACGCATGAGTTTGTCACGAGAAGAAGTAAACTGTTCTCCTTGTGCATCTCCACCTGCACCTCTAAGTTCATTTGCCGCCATACGATTAGCAAACTGTTGTAGACGAACTTCTTGTCCATCCGGTGTAAGCACTTTTTGTCTATGTGGTTTCATTGGCATTTTAATTAAAATCTTACTCATATTATTACATCCTGTTTTCGTCATCTCTATGTCCTAGATTATATTCCATAGGTTTGTCACATGTAGCACATGTTGCTCTCCACATAAAATGTAGAAAACCACAGTGAGTACATCTTGTACCCGAACCTATGTTAAGTATATCACCTATATTTTTATTTCTATTTCTTTGACTACTTGTGACACCTTTTAATGGGTGTTCACTATCCGCCACGGCGGAATTTGTGTCTAACTTGACACCTTGCTTGTTCGCTCTCACTAAGTCGCTAAGGTCTAATTTCTGTAAATCAAAACCCACTTAACCACCTCAAGATGTGGTCACGAATATGTATATGTTACCAAGTATTACATGTGGGTCTGCTGACACAGGGGCATTAGAACCTATTGCCGCTACAATAGCGGTTTGTACTGCGGTTCTTTTAGTAGCGTCATTAAAGTCTGCTTGTGCGAATGGACCAAGTATAGTACATGTTTTTGTCATTTTACCATCTACTCATTGTAATTTTAGCGTCTACCAAGAGCAAACCATTTTCCATGTTGAATTGAATCTCCTAATCAACGGGTGCCGATAACCATCCACAATCCACCAATAGTGGTTGCGGTTTTCAATTGACTTGTTATAGTAAAGCGTGTCGGAGAAATTGATATGTCTTTTACAGCCATATCCCGTATGTAAATTTGAGCAGAATCGTCGTTATTTTCGTTTCCGCCACCGGCACCGTCAATAATTCCTGCTTCTCCGTCGGGAATTAAAAATGTTTGCCTAGCGGGAAATCCTGTCATTTGAACAGTACAAAAGTCAATATTCGATAATAAACCATCTAAGTCTATATTTTCAGTGCTTGCACCTGCTGTATATGTTCCTGTAATAATTATTTTATTTCCGATTATTGACGGTCTTTCATCTATAGTATGTGCCATTATTCTTCACTTCCTGTTTCTATGGTATCTTCTACTTGACTTAAAACTTTCTCAACTACAGGCGGATTCAAATGTGATTCCACGAGAGCCAAAGCCGCCGTTTTAGTTAGATAACCTGCGCCTGTTTTGACTCCATTATCCTTAAGCCACTTTAGAATATCTTTCCTAGACCATGCGATGTCCGGTATACCGTCATCTTTCAAGTCAACAGTTTCTCCTTCATCACCTTCGATAAGGAAGGTTCTAGTGTCTAATGTGTGTCGCCACTTGTTAAGCCAGTCTTGAGAAACTTCGTTAGGTTTACCCCTTATCCAAAGTCCTTTAGAGCCGACCATTCGAGATTCGTAATAAACCCCTTTATAGGTTACTGTAGGCACTTAGCCCACCTCACATTAGTAGAACTGTTAGGTCACTGTCTGCGGCGGCGTTAGATGGTGTTAGGTTAATCTTTAGAGGGTCTGTTCCATCAATTGTTCCTACAATTGTATGTGCTACTCTATCATTTCTACCTAGTATTGCAATAACTTTGCTCACAGGTGTTCCGTCTTGACCATCTAATGAAGTTGTGTCAGTTGAGAATATAATGTTACCACCTGCGGCGGCTTTTGCTTGAACTCTTACTGTAACCATTCTCATTGAGCCACCGGCATTGTTGATAGTGTTATCATTGGTAGCGGTGAAACCGGTTATACTACCGGGGTATGCACCTGCGGCACCTGCGGCACCGTCAAGCCATCGAGTTTCGTCAACTAGAGAGCCAGTTCTCATGTCTAAGTCAAGTAGAATGTCTACATTGTCTATTCCTGTGTCATCTGCTGTTACTGTTAGTCCTTTTTTTGTATCTTTTAATGCCATATTTAATCATCTCCTTAATATTTTTTTCTCCATTAATCCTCACTGTAAGTCACGAATAGAGCCGTGGCCTCCAAAGAAAGTAGTCCAAACTTCTCCCATTGAACGGTACATACCCTCTTGTCCTAGACGGTTAATAGCGAATGGGTCACCGGTTTCGATACCGGATTCAAAGTATTGAGTTGGTATAGCAGTTGAGAAGTATAAGTAATCAGTATCTAGGAAGTACATACGGGATAGTCCGTCTTTTTGTATATCCTTAGATGGGATAATAGGTACACCGTTGTAGGTTGCTACGATGAAACCGGCTTCAATACCCGGTACACCCTTAACACCGTTGTAAGTTGGTGTAACTCTCTTCTCTTCCATGAACCTTTGTTGGCTTTGTAGTAGTTGTTGTAATCTCATTAGAGTATCATATCCAGTTAGGATAACCTTTGGATTTCCACCACGAACCCAAATCTGTTGGAATAGGGTGTCCAAATGGTCTAGTGAAAGAGTTCTACGGCTACCTGCGGCTCGGTCTGCGCCACAGTTTACTTCTGCATTTGACCAAGAGTTAGCATTTCGGCTAATACTGTAGATGTCAAGGTCAGTTGCGCCACAGTGGTCTGTACCTGCTGATGCACCGGTTTCCATAGATGTTAGTCCACCGCTTGCGCCACCATCGTTACCAGTGATTCTGTCAAGTGACTCGAAATCATTACCTGCAACTGTTTCAGCGTCTTCTGTCAACATCTTGTTGATGTGTTCTGCGTGGTGCTTACCCATTTCTTCCTTTAGTACTGAGCGAATGTCGCCTAGTCCGTCATCTTTGTCAGCCAAGAACATAGCAGTTTCACTCATGTCGAATGTGTGAACAACTGTCTTTGGTTTTGCCGCAATATGTTGGAACTGTGGTTTAGTTGTGTCCGGTAGAGTTGCGTTTTCTGCTACACCGCCACCTTTCTCGAAAGATGGTCTGTCAGTAATAACTCTCCAACCGCTTCTTTCCCACGGCCTCTTAGGTAGTATTGAAAATGCGTTGAATTCTTGGTTCAATTGTGACCAAACTTTTCTACCGTAAATTGCTTGGTAAGTACCTGCTGTACTACTTAGCATTGGTGCATCTGCTTTCAATAACTCACTACCGGAGTAGGAGTAGCCCATAGCGTTTCCTGCACCGTAAAAGTATCTTTCCATATCTGTTATGTTTCTTATGTAATCTCTTGCCATATTATTCATCTCCTTTTTTTTAATTTATTACCCTCAAGCACTCCTGTATACACTATTTGCTAGTGTATGTACCTCATCCCAAGACATGTTGTTTAGGTCTTGAGTTGACGGGATTGTTAGATTGTTAGAACTTACAGATTTTGCAATTGTTGTTCCTTCTGTGGTTAGGTTATCAATTCTTTCGGATAGTCCTTCAAGAGCCTTCATAACTTCACTAATTGGTTGACGAGCATCAAATTGTGCTTTTTCTGCTTGAGATTTTGCTATTGCTTGTTCTTCATTAAAACGAGATGCAAAGTGTCCTTCTAGGTCACCACGGAATTGTTGTTCTCTTGCCGCCGCTTTGTAAACTTCATAAGCCGCTTCAATATCACTTGAAGAAACTTGATTTGGATTAATGTAAGACTTTGAAAGGTCAGCCGGTCCCATAGCACCTGCCGGTTGCTTTCCACCGCTTTGACTTACTACATTGGTAGCACCAGTTGATGGGCTACCTGCTGTTTGTCCTCGGCCTCTAACTTGTCCGGCGAAGTAATCTGCACCGTCTACTGTATCCGGGTTATCGAATCCACCAAGTTGTGCTTTTTCCATTTGGTCAAAGTGAAATCTTGCTTCCATGGTATTAACACCTGCGGATTTAAGAGTGTCTTCCATCCAATTTAGATATTCAGCACTGATGACATCGCTGTACTCGTTTCCTTTTGCGTACATTTTGTCATCTTTGTCTTCTTTCTTATCTTTCATTTCTTTCTTTTCTTCTTCATCAGCCTTCATTTTCTCATCCTTCTTTTCTTCTTTGTCTTCGGAATCATCTTTTTTGCCCTTGATATGCTCTCGGAGTTGAGGTGGTATTTCACCTTTCTCCATGGCATCAAGCCTTTGTTCAAGTCTGTTCATTACTGCGTTTAGGTCATTGTCTATATCTGTCATTTTACTCACATCTTCTTTTAAAATTCTAAATTGCGCTTCCGGGTTAATACCTTTTTCGCAAATCGTTATTTCGTGGAGTTCCATTTTACTTATTTCTTGGTATTCTCCATGTTCTCCATCAGCCTTCCTAACACGCTTGAAAGCCTGTCCACCAATGGAGAATCCTTGCAAATTACCTTTGCGTATTTCTGCGGCTACTTCACGAGCCTTTTCTATATCGTTTCGTAGTTTACATACTACAAACATTCCTGTGTCGTCTACTTCGGACTTCCACATTCTTCCGTTAGAGTCAACATAATTATCTATGACTTCTCCAACTTGTATATTAGAGTGAGCCAATTGTACATTTCGGTACTTGTCACTCTTCATAAATCCATCAAATGCATTCTTTAATGCACCACGAGTAATTAAATCTCCTTGTTTGTCAACAAGTTCTACAGATGCATATCCTGCTACAATTAAATCGCTACCACTCTTTAGGACAGATAGCCCTGTAGATGGTCGCTGTAAGGTTAGCATCATTTTACACAACTTACTGTCATCCTACTTATAGTAAACTGATACTTTATTTGTTAAAGAAATCAATCTGCTTTATTAAAATCGGACAACTGCGAAGTATTTTGTTTAACATCTATGTGTTTTATTGGTTTTTTTTCTTTGTGATTACTTTTAGGTTCAATTTCTTTTTCATCACTACGCTTCCTACCATCATAATCCGGCATAGTTTCTTCGTTAGCCAAACGAGTCGGACCACTTGGTGATTCTATAGGTGTAGCCATATCTATACCAAGTCCTTTTGGTCCTGTCCATGTCATTTTTTCTTTAGAAAGTGTATCTAAAGCACGAGATATAATTTCTAATGCTTTTTTAGTAGTAGGTTTAAGTAATCTATTTTCATCATCAGCCTCTAAAACACCTGCTGATTGTTTTTCTTGTCTTTTACGACTTGGTGGTTTTTCATCTAATATATCTCTTTTAACTAAATGACCATCAAACATAAGCGGTGCTACGGCACCCCAATAAGGATACATACTTTCTGCTAATGTAATAGGATAGTTTGATTTTACCATACCACTCAATGCAGTAGAAGGACTTTCCAAATACCATAGATTACCGTATTCTACAACATCATATTCTACGGTATCTACATCTTTTAATATAACTTTTAATTTATTATTATCGTATTCTATATCGTGTGGAACTAAAATGGGACTCAAAGATTTAGTAAGTATATCTAATGATTCTGCACTAGCCGCACCTTCACCATCACCCTTACCAGTTATTTGTTTCATTTGTACATTGAAGACATCTCTTCCACCACGAGTTTTCTTAGTTACTCCTGTAATAGATACTCTAACTACATCTCCTACTTTGTATGAATCTGTTTGATTATGTATTGTTCCTATGTCCATATACTCTTGTCCATTTACTTCTACTGCTCTATTACCTAGTTTTGAGCCGTCTAATATCGGCCCTGCACCTAATCTATAAGTGTGTGAATTCTTACCTTTAACATCTAAAACTATGAAGTTATAGTCTTTAGTATTCCTAAGTAACATCCATTTCGGGTGTCGTCTTTCACCTTTCATGTATGTAGATTTACCATCTCTTAGTAAAACTATTTCATGTTCTTCTTGTAACTTAGAAACGGTTTCATCTAAACCTTCTTCATCTGTCATTTTAGTATCATGTGGACCGGGAATAATTATGTTTTCATGACTATCGAATTGACTTCTCAATAGTTTCATTCTTTCAAACATTGTCATATCGCTTACATTGTTAGCATCGTAATTTAGAATATCTATTATGTTTAATTCTTCTTCACCTAAGATACCATCTATGACATAATCTCTTTTATTTAACTTTGAAAGATTTTCTTTAAATGATTTTTTCAATCCTACTTTTTTACCATTTTCATCGTATGTAGTAATTACTTCATCTTCACTTACTATGATAACTCTTTTTCCATCATACCATTTACTTACAACCCAAGAACCACTAAAACCTCTTAGGTGATGTAAATCACTTAACTCAAATATTCTATGCATGGGTCTTATTGGTGGTGACCATTTAACATCGTCACTCTTTACCAACAATACATCGGGATTTAGTAGAGATGAAATGTATGTAGAAACTTCACTCATAGCGATTGTTGAAGGGTCATCCGATGGAGATAAGTATGTATCCATATTTACCCCTTGATGCGCTGAAAGAGTATTTTGTGGTGGTGGTAAATTTGGTAGCACTTGTTGCACAGTTTCATTTCCAAATAATGTATTTAATGCTTCTTCACTTACTCTTGGATAAAAACCCGGTTGAGTGTGTTCCCCAACTATAGGTTCACCTTCCATATTAGTTTCAATACCAAAAGATGGTTCTGCTACAAACCCTTCATGAATATCCCCTACACCAAATATATTATACATAGATGCATTAGTAGGATTTACTTTACCTATCTTAGAATGTGTACCTAAACCTGCTCTAGCAACTGTTTCAGTTGTAGGTGCTTCAAATGCACTGTCTAATACGCCACCTCTATCATCCATCAACTTTCTTTCATCTAGCACAATTAAAGAGTCTAAGTTATTTCTAGTAGTGGCTGTGATTTTTTTAACTCCTTTACCCATGTCTTTAGCACCATGAGCATCAAAATCTCTAGCGTGGAAAAACTCTAATCCGCTATTTTGCATTGATTGACCAAAATGTTGTGTACTAAGAACATGGTTTAACGATTGAGATAAAGAATGTATTGGATTTGCTTTCCAATTTTCATTTTCTTTTCTTGCTCTTTTTTGTGCAATACCTATTGCGTTATGTAAATTTGAATTATGTAAATCATGATGAAATTTATCATTACTGTTTAACTCATCATATTCAGTACCCATAATTTCATCATTAGAAGTATGTAAATGAGATATATCGGTATTTCCTATTTTTGATAAAGCACCACTTGTAAGTAAATTTCCTACTGTAGAAACGAATAAAGGTTGTTGCCTCATAGAAGATTCATTAATTATATTAGCAACATGTTCTTTCATAGATGGAGTTTTTTCTAAATTTAACTTATTAATTACTTCATCAACAGACATATTACCATCTATTTCTGCACCATTATTTAGCAAATGATTAGCAATAGATTTATGCTCGTTTACTTTTTTAGGTTTTTGATTAACTACATTGTAGTCTATTCCATAAGTTACAGGTGACAAGTCATGATTGTCAGTTGCTAAAATATGCTTTTGTGTATCAGCCAGTAACTTTTGCACATTGTGTATAAACTGTGTAGGATTACTAGGGTCGAAAGCATTGGGTTGTTGTTCAATAACTAGTGGTATCATTACATTTTTAGCATAATCTACTATTGTATCATGATGGGATTGTAACATATCTAAATATTGTTTAGCATTAATTTTCCAATGATTACTAGGTTTATCTTTTTGTTTTGTTGATTGTTGAACTTGATTTAATTGAGTAACACTGTCTTGTAAATCTTCTCTTAAACTCATTACTTGTTCTTGTGACAAATCGGGATTTGTGAGCATTCCATTAATAGAATCAATGGTTTCTCTAATCTTATTTTCTTTCTCGGTAGAAATAGAACTACCACCAAATCTTAGAATAGATTGTATAACTTCACTAGGATTTGTTTTAGGTTTATAACTTCTACTTTTCTTATTATCTAATTTTCTTTGATGGAATTTAGATGTTATACTTTGTAATGCTGAATTAGCCGCATTTAAATTTACTTTATCATTAACATTAAAATCAAAATTATCTCTATAATAATCATGTAATTGTTTATACTTTTCATCGTTCTTATCAACAGATAAACTTTCTATAAAGTCTTTAATCTTT
>UEXM01001991.1_pt3 | contig 12880 bp, 13 predicted proteins | sample 1796661 | NCBI WGS metagenome assembly UEXM01 (sample SAMEA4772469, study PRJEB27181) | metagenome | reverse complement strand
CGGCATCAATTGCTTTTTGCGCGTAGTTGCCGCGCGTTTCCGCCGCCTCAACGCCGTGCCTTGATCCGCCAAAGGCGTTTGCCGCGCTGGCTTGCGCGTCGAGCTGGTTTAACGATTGCGCTTGCGCTGTGCCGAGGTCGCGCATTGTGCGGTCAACAACTTGCTGCTCAAACGGGTTTTGATACGACCCCATTAGGTTGGCCGCCTGCATCGGTTGGTATTGCATGCCCTGCGCAGTCGTGCCCATTGCGCCCTGCAGTGCGCCGGATGCCGCTTGATTTACGTTAAATGGTTGGCCGCCAACGCCGCCCTTGCCAAGACCCGCCGGAGCTGTACCCGTGCCATTGTTTGCAAGCGTTGCCTGTCCGCCGCCGTATCCGTTAGGAGCTGCCATTATACTGTCTCCGCTTTTCGTTTGATGAACGTCTTGCCGATTGCAAGGCTCAACGGCTCACCAACAGCCATGATGAATTTGCCGAATAGATTTCCGGCGTGTTTCTTGGGCCGCATTTCGTGCGCCATTTGCTCTGCCCACGCTCTAACAATCGGCCAGAGTATTGCCCGCAGCGCCTTGCTTAAAATGCCGTTGCGCTGAATAAAGCGCGCCACCGGCGACGCCCAAAGGCGGTATCCATCCAGCAATTCGGGGCAGGATCTTGTCAGTTTTACGCCGTACCGCCGGTCCAGCGTCCAGATTTCGTCCGGCAGATAGCCTAGCGCGCAATACGCAGTGCATAATACAGTGCCGTCGCCCGGTGAGCCTTGGCCCTCGCGGCCATCGCCAATGTTTAACGCGCGGGTCAGCACGTTGCCGGCGGGGTCTATATTGACCGGCCCCAGCTCTGGGATTGCGTTCATTGGCTGATTGAACTGGTACGTCGTGTGGTCAGACGTGTCCGTGTAATTATCTTGACCTGCGACCGCCGAGGTTGCCGGCCCAGCGTATTGTATGGCTGGGGCAGGGGGTCGATACGCTTCAACCGTATTGCCGAATAGCGCGTTGTATTGCGCGGCCTGCTCTGGATTGGCGGCGGTGTAAGCATCAACCGCGTCTTGATAAATAGGCTGTGAAGAATAACCCCGCACGCCATTTGCATAAACGGTTGGCGCGTCCATCAACGTATCTTGCGTTGGCACCGCGAGGCCAAACGCATTTGCGGCGCTGGCGTTGTTTTCCATTGCCGTTTCCTGCAGCGGCGTTAGCGCCGCCACGTCAGGGCCATAATATGGCTGGTATCCCAGTTGCCCAACCTGCGCCGCGCGGTGTAAATTCTGTTGCGCGTAATGATTGATATACTCTGGTATTGTCGTTTGTTGCGTCTGAGTGCCGCCCTTGCCACCGCTCATTGTATTTCCTTCACATAGCTCTGGTGAAGCGGCTTCCAGCCGTGTTCCGCCAGTGGTTTTTTCCAGCCAAATCGGCCTGTCATTGTTAATGCGCTGCAGCCCTGCGCCTTGGCCCAAGCCACCACGTCAGCGTGCATACCCATGATTTCGGGCAATGTGCCGCCGCCGAGAAACACGTTGCACACCTTTGTGCGCGGATAGGTAATCAGCTCAGTCACCAAGCATGAATCTTTGGCCGGCCAGAGCTGCATGGTGCCTTTATAAATACCCTCGCAAACGTCAATCCAATCGTGCGTGCCGCCGCTGTATTCCAGCGCGGCTTCGATCCAAGGCTTGCAGCGTTCCAGCTCTTCGTTCACCAGGCACCCCCAGTTAATGCCGCGCGCGACCAAATATTCGTTGAGCCGTCATGCGCCGCTGTGCAGACGTAAATGTGCGTTGCGCTAACGGCGACCATGCCAGCGGTATCGCCGGCAGCGCCAACAGATGACGTCGGCACGGCGCGCTTAATGATTATCTCGCGGAATGCGTTGCCCGCCGAAACGACGGGATAACCAGCGCGCGACCACATCATAATGCCGTCATCCTTGGCGCTTTCGTTGCCCGTTTGTTGCACCAGATTTGACTTGCTTTGGCTTAGGAACGCGGTCACACGGTTGGCCCAAATGCGCCAATCAGATCCGTAGGGCTGCGGGACGCGGTACTGCTCCATTAACGGCGACCCCCGGCGACAACGTCAAGCCGGTTAATTCCAACGCGCCAATCAGCCAAGCGCGCGCCGGTCAGGCGCATCCGCATTTGACGGCCAGTAAATCGCAGACTTGTCGGGTTAGACATGCTATACGGGCCATACGAGCGCTCAGTGCCGTTTGGCGCGAAGCGCGTTTTAAACGTGGCCGTAACGTCGCCCTGCGTCTTTTCATCGGGCAGCATTTCAGTGACGCTGGCGACGTTCTCGCCGGTGCCCAGCATAATCGGGCCAGTTTCTGCAAATGGCGTCAGACCGCTGTACGCAAAACTTACCTCATGCTCGTAAATCTTTTTGTCCGCAGGGTCGCACATCATTGGCAGCGCAAATGCGCCGGCGTCAGCCCCGGCAGTGCGGGCGAGCTGGCCAATATACCAAGTATTCTCAACGTAATTATATACGACATAACGGTCATTTTCGGTGCTCGCCGCTGACGGATAAAACCAGAATATCTCGCCAAATCCCTGATGCGGCATGGCAAATGTCTTGCTGATTTGTGCGCGGTTAATATCGCTAAACACATAATCCGCCACGTCGCAGGGCAGCTCTTGCACGTTATTGCCGGTAAATGCGTAAAACGAATTTAAACCCATCCAAAACACGCCGGCATCAACGCTGGCATAAGCCAAATGCGCTGCCAGACCGCAGCTCGCGCCGACTCGGTCAATGCCAAAGACGTAGGGCGGCCCCAAATATTTAGTGCTATGCGCGTCTGTGCTTGTCAGGATTAACGTCTGGCCTTGCGCTCGAACGCCGGCCATAATTTTGCCGGTGGTCTGCAGCGTCAGGTCGCCCGCCTCGTTCGTCGCGCTTGGCGTCCAAACGGTGTTGTTTTCCCTATCACACCACTGCACTTTGCGGCTGTTGCCGCCTGCGCCGAGTGCCAACAAAAAACGCTCTTCTGTGACAACAATACTTTGATTGTTTGTTGGGGCGTTGCTTAACACAGCGGCCACTGCACTTGCGTTAAGCTGCCATTCGTAAATCTTTCCGTCATCACGATTGCACGCAACGAGGTATTCACCCCAAGGCTGCATCGCCCAGCTTGTTGCCGGCTCAATGCGCGTTGATTCTAGGCGGGGCGTGCCGTAGTATTCTTGTCCATACAAACCGCCGCCGTAGCCGGTTGAGGCCGCCGCATCCTCGCGGCCTGCGGATAGGCCCGCCGGGGTAATATCTGATTGAGCGCCCAGCGTATTATACGCGTATAATTTGTTGTATGTGCCTATTGCAATTCGTTGGTCCGCACTATTGTCCGCCCACGCCATCATGCCGCGCACTTTGGCGGCGGCAGCCGTGTCAGATCGAGTGCGCCACCCGCCGAGCGGGCGCATTGTGCCGTCAACCCAGCGCACCAGATTAGTGTCGCGCCAACGGCCCACGCTCTGCAGATCTGTCCCGTTACGATAGACGCCAGGCGGTATATTAATGTCAATTAAAGCCATAGGCACAACATGTTGTTACAGACGCGAAAATATTACCACATGTTGTAGGTAATGCCAAAAGTACGGCTGCACTGCGGCAACGTGAATTGTATCAGTCCCCTAGCCTAATTAAAATTTAATGCAGGCAAGCAATGCTATGTTGCGTGGGCGAGTTTCGGCGGCGGTTCGTGGAGTGCCATTGGAGCCATCTGTGGTAGGGTCGCCAGTTTTGGTCTGACCTCCGCTCGGTTGGTCCGACCAGCCATTTGAGCCGGGTCCGAGAATGCCGTCGTTTTTGAAATAATTCCCGTCTAGCGTAGTATTATGCCTATGGCCCTGCATCGCGTCTGTCTGCTCAGAGCCAAACGCTCGACCATTATCTATTCCACGCCCATCATCCCAGCCGCGCGCAAACTGACCGCGCAGGTCAGGCACGTTAAACGTGGATGAACCATCACCGCCCCCATAGGTTGTGCCGATCACCGCAAATAGGGTTGCGTATGTCGACCGTGAAATCGCAGCACCGTTTGCCTTGAGATAGCCTGTCGGTGGGGTGCTGGCAGCGTGCCATATGATTGAACCCTCCGGCACTCCGCCACTTGCGGCTCCCCAGCTTACGTCTGTGCCATTTCCAGTTAAAACGCCTGTGCCAACGGGTAAAGCTGTCGGGTCGCCACTAGCATTGCCATATATAATACTGCCGCGCGTTAGGCCTGTTAATTTTGCAAGCGTAATAGCGTTGTCTTGCACGTCTGCCGTTTGAACAGTGTTGTCGGGGAAGCTGGGCGCAACGCTAAACGTCACGGCCCCACCGTTTGCAATGGTCATTGCCGCGTCGCCGTCACTAAACTTAATTTCCGCCGCCTGGATAATTGGAGACGTCAGCGTGGTGCCCGTTATCGCGGCAGGCGTCGCCCCGCCGATTACCACGCCGTCAATTGTGCCAGAATTTATGTCAATGCCGGTGACGGCTGTGCCGCCTCCTAGAATTGAGTCAATGCTGTCCAAACCGGCGTTGATTTTGGTGCCCCAGCTATTCTCTGACGCACCGACCTCTGGCTTGACCAAGCTATAATTTGTCGTGTTTGTATCGGCCATTTTTTTACCTCAAATTTATGCGGCAGTTTGCCATATGTCCGCCGGCGTCTCAACATTGCCGCCGGATTGCGGGGTCCAGATGTCAGCGTCAGACACGGCTGAAACTTGGGTCCACAGATATGACCCGGTTGCTGTCATTGACGCATTAGCCTGCAACGTTGCCGAGCTATCAACATTTGTTCCGCCGATTGCGCTGGTTGATGCCGCCGACGCGATATTCGCCGCTCCAGCATATAACATATTGGCCGCGCCGGTGACCGTGGCGGTCCCTGCAATTTGCGCCTCGCCGTTGCGAGTGCGGAAAGCTGTAGCGGTAGCCGTTGCAACCGTTGCCGCGCTGGCGTCAACCTGGCGCAGCCTGATTGCGGCACCTGCCGCCGTGGCGGCTAGACTTGCCGCCGCAGTGGTGGGTCGGACGCGCTGCGGAGTGGCGCTGGCCGTGCCAGACGTTGCTGCAGTTGCAGCGCCGGCAAAGATTGCGCGCGATGCCGCCGTGGCCGCAATCTCAGCGGTGGCAGTTGCACCTGTTACGCGAACGGCAAACGGTGTGACTGTAGAATTCACGCTTGTATTGGCCGTGGCCGCGCATTGGCGCAAACGAACTGCGCTGCCAGACGTGGCTGCCGATATGGTCGAAACGGCGCTAAACGGGCGTACTTTTTGACAAACGCCGCTTGCGGTGACGGCAATGTTGGCCGTGGCTGATGTAGTAAGCACGTCGCCACGAATTACAGCCGTTCCGCTAATGATTACCGCCGCCGTGGCCGCTGCTTGGTGGATTTTGCTTGCCGTGGCTGTGGCAGACGTTGACACGCTAGACGTAGCTGAGACGTATTTTATAGCGGCTGGGCCAACGCTGGCGGTCGCAACTGAGGCCGTGCGATTGGCAGCCGGTATTGCGCCAGTGAGCAGCGATTTGTTGGCATAATTTAGCGGGTCGGGCAGTATTGTATTCGTGGCTGTTACGGCGGTGCTGGCTGATATTGCGCCAAACCGAATTGCCATTGGTATCGCTGTTGCGGTGACGGCTGTGGCGGCGGTTGCGGTTGTGCTGCGTTGGCGGATTGGCGTTGGCGTTGATGCCGTGGCGACAATAGTAACATCGGCTAGAATCGGATATTGGATTGCGCCAGCAACGGCAGTGCCGGTGACTTCAATAGCCGCTGGCACAACGATTTGCGTGTAAGCCCCTGCGCTGCCAGGTGTTCCGACATAGGTAACCCCCGCGCTAAACTCTGAGCCGGAACTGTTTGTGCCGTTGCTGGTCGTGCTGAGTTTTAGCGGGTGATTTGTGTTACTGCTGTCAGATTGGTCAAACGTGTAGGTATTGCCGCCAGCAAGCGATACGACGGCCTGTTGAACGCCGCCAATATAAAACACACCGCCACTGACGGTGACGGTGTAATTTGTTGTTGTGGTGGGCGCTTGGCTGGTCGCCATTCCCATGTTTGAGTGATTGCCGCAATAAATGAATAATGGCGGCGCACCGGGCGCGGCGGGATCAACCGTGCGATAACGATCCGCGCTTGCGGTTGCCGTGATGGCAGTTGCGGCGGTAGCGGCGGCGGGGCGTATTATGCCGGCGGATGCTGTCGCTGTGATGGCGATGCTGGCGGTGATGGTAAGCGGGGCATCGCCTGTGCTGGCAGTTGCCGCGAGTGGAGCTGACGCGAGGGGTGAAAATCCCAGCATCAGGTGTAAATCCCAGCTATCCCGTTGTTCGTCAGGCTGTTCGTGTCAGCGACCCAAGAGCCGTACACAAGGTTGCCGCCACGCGCGACCATAGTGTTCCCAGAATCAGCAATGTTTGTAAGCTTTTGGTCTGCTGCAGATCCGTTGATCGGCCACACGCCAGACGCCGTGTATTGGCTATTATCGCTCAGAGAAAATGCATAAATTGCACCATTGGTACTCAAGCTGTTGGTACTCGCATCGTGGTCACCGATTATGACGTGTGTGCCGGTTAGTGCGTATTTGCAATGGTAATATTTGACATATGCAGAGGTGCCGCCGGTGAACGTAAGGCGGCGGACTGACGAGTGGTCCGAAAGATCAACTAGCAGTGGTCCAGTTGATTGATCCTTGTCGTGTATGATGGCATAATCGTCACTGATTGCCCCGGCGAAGGCGTACGCACCGCCGGTATACGGCCAGACACCAGACGTTACCTCCGCGCCGGTCGTGAGGTTGTACAAGTAGACCTTTCCCCCCGATCCGAAATTCCCTGAACTGATCATTACATAATCGTTGCTTATTCGTACACTGTCGCCAAAACGAGGCTCTGATGATGTTCCACTTGTGTCGCCCGTGTGTGTATGGATCAGGTCACCTTGTGTGCGACTTGTGCCACCAGAATCAGTAAAACTTCGGGCGGCATATACATACGCTCGACCGACCATGCCGTTGTACCTCCAATCTCCGACCGTCAGGTAATTTCCGTCAGGGCTAATTTCTACAGTTTCAGCGAAGCTGTTACTTGAACTTCCCGGATTGCTAATCGTAATTTGTGGCGTCGTGCTTGTTAGGCCGAATATCTGGACCTTATCAGACATACTAACCGCCATACTTATCTCTGAAAGAGTGACGTTTTTCGCAAAACTCGAATTACTGCTTGTTAAACCGTCAAAGCCGGTAACCACCGTGCCATCCTTAGTGTACAGATACAGTTTGTTAGCCCCCTGAGCGCACACGGCATAATGCGTGCTGTTACAGCCGACAGCGTATCCATAATAGTCGTTGCCACTTGCGCCATTTTTAATTGTGCCAGCGGTCAAGGGTGGCGTGAAACTCAGCGTAAATTCGCTGACGGCTGAAGATGCTGTATTTCCATCACTCGCGCTAAAGGTTAAGGAGAAGGAACCCGCATTGCTTGAAGATGTACTTGGCGTAATGGTAAACACGTTGTTATTTTGTGCGACAGTCGCGGTGCTACCCAGCGACCCAGATGTCACAGCGTAAGAATAACTTAACGTTAGCCCCTCTGGATCAGTTGCAGATAGCGTAACCACTGTGGCTGTGCCGCTCGTACTAAGCCCGTATGAAGCAGCGGCGCCAGAGATCGCGGATGGCGTGGCATTCGTCAACGTGCCGACTAGCCACCAACCGCTTGCCGTATACATCATTAGATTTTTATTAGCTTCAATAAACGCCATATCACCAACGACCATGCCGGTCTGGGCCAGCAAAGAGGTCACATTTGCATGGACAACTGGGCCGATATCGGCGGCGGCGGCGGTCAAAAACACAACACTATCTGTAGTAGCAGTTATGGCATTGTTGGAATTGCTGCTCTCAGTTGGCGTGCGGCTCAAAGTTGTGCCAGAGGCCGTGTAGACTCCAGTGCCAATTTCAAAATCGCCAGCGTTTGGCCCCTCAATCACGTATGAAACTTTGTCGTTATTTGATACGCCAGCCGCCGCGAATGTTTGAAACCCGCCAGCACTTGCCGCGCCAAGGGTCAGCGTACCTGTGCCGCTGCTCGCCACCGCCGTGATTGTCATTTTTGCACGATTTACAAGCTTCATTTCGTTTATCCTATGCCGCCACAAGGGCTATGTTTGAGGCGGGAATGCGGACGACATCTTTCGCGTTAGTTGCCGTGATGTAACTGCCGAATGTCCCGCGAAATAAAAGATTACCGTTGGTTTCAGCATCATAAATCGCGTAGCCTTGGATGATGCCGTATCGCCGTTGGCTTGATGGAAAGGGCGTTGTCGCTGGCAGGGTTGTGGTCGTGTGAGATGCGCCGGTCGGAATGCCGGTGTACGTCACCGTATATGGCGTGTAGTACAGAGCGTTTGCGCTGGCACTGGCATTAGCGCCACTCTCAACATACGTCGTGTAGCTTGATGACCAATAACTGTCGCCGCCGCCGTCCTGCAGCCCAGCCGCGTTGTTCACAAAAGCCGTTTCTTGGTCAATCACACCGCCAGTGCCATCCGTGTTGTTGGTGATATTTCCAGCACCCGATTGACCGCCAATCACGCCAAACGTGTCTACAATTATGGGAAATTCTACCCGATCTGTGAAGTCGCGCAGGACAGTTGCACCCCAATTCTGCCAACGGCTGTTGGTGCTGTCCCAACTTGTATTTCTGGCGTTCGTGTTATCCCACCGCCCAGCGTCGCGGGTGGTGGATTTTGCCAACGTGGCAGAGCCGCCAGACGCCGCGTTAAAAATCAGCTTAACGCGATTGTAGCCGCCGTAGCTTTCGGAAGTCCCGTTTACCACGCCAGCAAAACGCTTTTCGTTCATTGAGGCTACGTTGTCATCTTTGCCGCCCGTGCCTGATTGTGTCCCCATATTGAATGGGTAAGTGCGGCCAGTTGTTGAAGGTAAAGTCCCTGTCGCATGGTCGTGCCACGGCGGCTCGTTTACTGCGGCGCTTAGGTCGTGCGTGTATGTACCCGTTGATGCTCTGTCGAGCGCCATATAAAGCGATGACGGCATTGACCAAGCCGTCCCGCGCAGGACCAAATTTGACCAGTTATCAAACGCATACGATTGCATCGTTCCGCTTGGCTCTAACGATATTGCGCCAGAGGCGACGTAAAAGCTCTCGTCAACCAACACCGCGCGGCTTGATGAGAACATGCCGTGATACAGCAAATCACCGGCTGATTGCGCCGAAAAAATTCCCCAGCCATGCACGGTGCCTTGCCCCGCTGTTGAGCGTGGAAACGTCACTGCCACATTGCTGGAAATGCTGGATGAGGCGCTATCGGCAAACGTTATAGCCTGACGCTGGTAACCATTGCCAACGACCTCTGTGCCAGTGTCGCCGTCAGCAAAACCACCGCTTGACGTGGTTAATCCGAGGTAGACGGCAGACGGCGCGGAATAGGCGGCATTGCCGGTCACATGGTCGAGGAAAGCATCCTCCAATATGTCCGACATTGCCGCCATAAATCAACTCGCCGTCAGATCCAAGTCGCCTATGGCAATTTGCAAAACATCGTTTGTTTCTATGGTCTTAGATGCGGAAAACGCGCCTGTCATAAGGCAATTTCCGCCGGTCGATGCGTCCATAATTTTCCAGTGCGAAATCGTCCCCTGGTTGCCGGTGGCAGCGGGAAACGTAATAGCCGCCGTATTGGATATTGCGCCAGACGCGGCAGCAGTTCCGAACGTAATAGCAACTCTAGTATACCCGTTCCCCGAAAGTTCTGACACAGCCGTGCCGGTGTCAGTAAAGTCACCCGTTCCAAGCGCCAGATACACCGCGCTTGGCGCTGTAAACGTGGCTCGTCCTGTTAAAACATCGAGCACCCTAAGCTCGGCGTAATCGCTCAATGCAGACATTGTTCTCTCCTAGTCTAAATTTATATCAAGTGCGCCGCTGGAAATGCGGAATACATCGCCGGTGGCCACAACTTTTGGCGCAGTCAGATCTGAATGCGCAATTTGATTTCCGCCGGTTAAAGCGTCGTAAACCGCAAGCGACGTCACCGTGCCCCAGTTGCCCGTTGCCGCGCTCCACTCCAGGTCGCCGCTGTTTGTCGCCAGATTGCCGCTCACCGCCAGTGTGACAGCCTTGCGGACGTACCCGTTGCCGCTCACCTCGGTGCCTGGGGTGCTGTCAGTGTTAGAGCTGGTTTGCAGCCCAACATACCACGCGGTTGGGCGTGTGACCGACGTTGCGGAAAACAAATAATTCAGCACATGTGTTTCGTAAGTGTCACTGAAACTCATCAGTAAGCCCTCAATTTTAACCGCCGGCCAGAGCCGCCATATTTAGCCGCCTCGCTCGACGTGTTTATACCAGATATTGCGTTGGCGTACAAAGTTGACCATACATTTAGACGTGCATCGTCTTTTAAATACGGGGCACTATGCGCAAGCGCGCCATAAAGATACGCGTCAGGGAAATACGTCAGCAAGAAATTTGACGTATTGCTGCTCGACAGGGCAGGGGCCTTGGCGTGGTAATAAATCTCAACGGTGTATTCACCGTCCGGCGCTGGGAATAACTCAAATCGACCGGCCACAAACGCGTAATACGCCGGCGAGCCGGACGTGTTTAAGTTGGCCGCCTTGCGGTCCAGCAATTCGGCTTGGCTAATAATTTCCAGCGGTGCGGTGGTGCCGCTTGTGACCTGCAGCCGGATTGTCTCCAAGTAATCCGCCGGGATTGGCACGTATTGCGCGCTAATTGTCGCCACGCTGCGCTTTTCGCCCCGCCAATGCCGCGCCTGCCGCGCCAGGTCTGACTCGGCAAGCTGGATAAAATTAGGTATAACGCTGGTTAAATCATCGCGGTTCAACGTGTCGGCAATGGCCGTCTGTAGCTCGGCGTATGTTGAGATTGTCATTGCAGTAGGCCTTTCTGCGTTAAATTTGGCAAACTCGCCGCAAGTAAGCCCTCACGCGCGGCAAAGTCTGCCCTTTGCTGTTTGGTCAAATTTTTCCATGGAACCCCGTTTGCATATCCCGGCCTGATTTCTTTAAATTTAACCGCAATTTCACCACGCTCATCCCCTGACAATTCAGACCAACGGCTTAACGCATCGGCTTGAGCGGTTGCCTTCGTTCTTCGGTCATCAGACATTTTCTGCATTTTTGGCAATGCTTTATCAAATTGGCTTTGCACTTCCGCAACAAGGGATTCAGCGCTTACGTCATCGCCGTCAATTATGGTCAAAAAATCATCTGTGGCTTTTCGCTTATCACCCGTCTCATGGTCCGAAAGTCTAAACCCAACGTCGGTATAGGTGCCGTCAGGGCCAGCAATGCGGCCAGAAACATATGTGCTGTTGCCGTATGACGTTGGATGATTAGACACGTCAAAATCAACGCCAAATTGCTCTGACAACTTACTGGCCGCATTTTGTGCCTTGCTAGGCTCTGGCAAACTCGCCGCAAGCAAGCCAGCCGATTTGCTGGCGTTGGCGTTGGTTGCGCCAATGTTACGCCCCGCCGCAACACCACCGCCGCCCATAGCCAGACCAGCCGTGCCAAGCGCCGCGCTGTCGTAATCCGCTTGCGGCAGAGTGCCGTCATAGCTCGCCTTGGGGTTTTCCAGCGCGCCAATAACGCCGCCAAGCGCGTCGCTGGCGTAATCCTTAAATCTAGTTTGAAGCTGGCCAGATTTTAGCGCGTCAAAAATCGACATGCCGCTGGGGCCGGCCACGGGAAAAAACGTGCTGACGTTCTTGCCCTCTAGCCCTTCCTCGCCGTACCGATCCAGCAAGCCAGACAGACTATTCTGCGCACGATAGGCGCGCATCAGCTCGTCTTGGCGCGCCTGCGGGTAATTGCCCTCGGCAAGATAGCCGCGAAACTGATCTAGCGGCAGATCGAGCAGGTTGGTCATTGGCGCGCCTGGTTAATCAATTGTAAGTTCAAGAAACGCTTGGCCTGTTCCGGCAAAGACAGCACATTAGGTTGGCCAATGAGCCACGCCTCAAACGCGGGGTTTTGCGCGGCCATCATAACGTAATCAGCGTCAGTAAAATTAGACGGGGGCGTGTGGCGCGCCGCTGTGGGCGTGTCCAGTAAAACCTCGGCGGGCAGGCCCAGCGTATCCTTGTTGGGCAAAACCGGCTGCACGCCGCTCGGATAGGCGAGCATGGGCTGAATATCGCTGTCCAGCGCAGGAAAACGTGTGTAAGAAGGCCTTGATTGAGTGCGTCCAGTGCCGACAGCGCCGGGGGGCGCCGTCATGGCGACGCTGTTTGCGTCCAATTCGTTAATCGTTTGCTGCGCACCCATTTTCGGCCCAGTTAAATGCGCCGGCAGTCTGGCGGGCGGCTGATTAAATTCCAGCATGCGCACCGGGTCATATGGCGGCGCTTTGTAGGCCGGCGGTAATGCGCTCATCGTAATGTCGCCCGCTGGCGGCGCTGTTCGCGGCGCAAAAGGCGCGCCAGGTTTGACCTTGGCCTGCGCCGGAGCTGCGGCGGTGTCCAGCAAGCCAAGCGCTTGGCGACGCTGGGCGCGGCGGGCTTGGTCCTCAGAGCCATACGGGTTTGCGAAAATATTCGCCAGAGCGGAAAGCAGGCCGCCACCCTCAAACGAGTCGCCGGTCCGACCAGCGCCACCGCCGTCAAAGCGGTCCAAAAAATCAACGTATTGTTTACGCATTGTCGCCCCAATTTATGCAACGAAAATCACGGATTTGCCAGTTGGGGTAATCCCGCGCAATCATGGCCATGCCGTCAGGTATTTGCGCCAAACACGCTTGCTCGTCGGGCAGAGCGACGGAGCCAAAAACGCCACACGTCTGACCCCAGCACGCGAAAATCAGCGCGGTCCACGTCATTTT
>UEXM01002522.1_pt1 | contig 12883 bp, 8 predicted proteins | sample 1796661 | NCBI WGS metagenome assembly UEXM01 (sample SAMEA4772469, study PRJEB27181) | metagenome | reverse complement strand
ATACTTGATTGTTTTGTGCAGTAGAAGATGCAAATTGTTCTGATATACTAGGTGAGTTACTAGTACTTACACCACCACCAGAATTAGACGATGATACGCTAGAAGCTCCTGTCGTTCCACCTGTAGCGTGTATAGAGTTTCCTGATGTAGTCCCACTAACACTAGACTTAGCTGTGCTTAGAGTAGACGAGACAACACGTAACGCTGTTTCTTTACTTATTGAACTCTTTTCTTCTGGTAGTATAGCACCAACAACAACCTCTTCTTCTATTACCTCTTCTATAACCTCTTCTTCTTCAACGAGTTCTTCAATAAATTCTTCTTCCGGCTCTTCTGCATACGCAAGTTCTTCTTCCACAATTGTCTCTTCCTCAAACCACTCCTCCACTTCTTCAATAAATGTTTCTTGAAATACAAACTCCTCAATCATTAACTCTTCAATCGGTATAAAGACTTCTTCTTCACGTATAAACGGAAGAGGTTCTACAAATTCTTCAAGTGGTTGAAACTGTTCAAAGATTATCTCTTCCTCAAACACGTATTCAGGTTCTTCAAAAGTATCATACTCAGATTCAAAAATATACTCTTCAAATATTTCTGGCTCTTCGAAAGTGTCATACATGTCATACTCTTCATAACCATAGTCAAACAGTTCTTCTTCGTATCCGTAGTCAAAGTATTCTTCTTCTTGATAGTAGCCTATGTCTTCTTCTTGTCGATAGCCTTGACAGAATGGTCCATACTGTGGGTCAATGTCACACTGGAGGTCGTCATAAGCTTCCCAATACCCTGCACAGCTTACATCGTTGAGTGGATTACTACAATCAATACCACCCTTTGTACTATACAATGAACCACCATCTTCTAAGTTTTGATTTTTATCTGAGTTATTCCAATCATAGTTGTAACAAGATGATGTATTCGTAGAGCCTGTGTTACATTCATCGTGGTAGTAATAGGTGTATATCTCATCAGACTTACCTTGCTCACCAATTAAAACATCGTGCTGAATAATATCTAACTTACCATATCTAAACTCATAAGAGTCATTAGTCCAAAGTATTACTTCAAAGCTATTATCAGATGCACGATTGTATTCACGCATATCATACCAACCGAAGACTGCTTTATCACTAAAGTTTTTTGCTAACATTTTAGAGTTGTTATCTCTTATCAAATCAGTCCAGAATGGAAAGAGTGTATAGTTGTATTGTGGAAGTGGGTCAGGTGTATAGTCACCACAGTAATTATTATAGTTTATATTACCTGTACCCAAACCAAAGTGAAGACATCCATTTGTAGCCATACGAGCAGATGTAAAAGAGTCTCCATAAAAATCAAATGTAAAATCTAAATTAAAAGCAGACGAGAGCTGGTCGTCTCCTGAATTTAGACTAGTGGTGTTTGATTCGTTTGTGAGGTCTACTAAAGACTGATTGCCTTCGTATATGTATTGACCAAAGACATTAAGACTTAAGAGACACGCTACTGCGTAGCATAAAATTCTTTTTTGCATTGCCTTTTAGTTTTAGTTTTAGTTGTATAAATAACTTTGACTGCCCCAACAACATCTTTGTTTATTTTGTCTCTGTTAGGATTTCTGTCGTGTGTGCATTGCTGTATAAAAAGTTTTTCTTGTTCTTTAGCATCGGGTCTTTTAGATTTGTTTTCTGCCCAAGCTTTAGTTGCTTCTTTACCTATCTGACCTTGATAAGGGCAAGGAGTACCAGCCATTTCCATAGCCTTAAATACTCTTGGGTCTTGACAAAGTATAGATACTGAAGCCACTTTCATACCGGTATCATAGAGATACTTGGAAAGTTTTAAGCGTTCACAGTTCTCGTCAGTCACAGTAGCTCCTGTAGAGAACCCAAATACTTGCCCTTGAAATGCACCAGAACGTCCTACAGTACAGAGGTCTTGAGAGTAAGACATAATACTAGGTGCTATAGCAGAAGCAGGAGGTGCTTTGCTTTTTACATTCTGGTTGATTGTTTGTGTAGAGTTAGACTCGTTAATATTTCTGTTAGTGTTATCAGACTTGGTATTATTGTTATTAGTATTCGTGTTGTCCGTAGTCACATTAGAGTCTGACGTAGATTGATTAACGTTAGTATTATTATTAGTATTTGTATTATTACTAGTAGAATTACTGTTGTTATTTACGTTCTGATTTACTGTAGAGTTTACAGTAGAGTTAGATGTAGACGTAGATGTGTTGACGTTGTTATTATTGTTTGTATTTGTCGAAGTGTTATTTGATGTCGAGGTGTTTACGTTAGTATTATTTGAAGTATTAACATTAGTATTATTATTAGTGTTAGTATTTACATTTGTATTGTTATTAGTATTAGTGTTGGTGTTGGTATTATTATTAGTATTGTTATTGGTGTTCGTATTTGTAGTCACCGTAGTATTAATAGTAGTCAACCCATTATCTTCACAATACTGTGTACCTGAAGTACAGTCACCTGTTTGGTCTGCACTTGCAGCAAACGACATTGTTAATAAACCTAATATAAATAATGGTCCAAAAAATCCTCTATTTAAATCACCTCTTGACACGTTATCTCCTATTTAGTTTTTGATGTTGATGTGTATAATCCAAACCATGCAGCACCTGCTCCAACTACTACTGATATGAATCCTGATTGTTCCATTGTTGGGTCAACAATATCCATGAACCAAAAAGTTGTATAGTATAATAAAAACATATACACACTTAGAAAAGCTCTAGGTATTATTCTCCAACTATCCACAGCTTGTGCTACAAATATTAATTTTTGATAAGGGTTATCGTTCTTGATATCCTCTAACTCTCTTATCCTATCTTTAAGTGCTGACTTCTCTTGCAGCAACTCCATAAACTTATTAAGGTCTATCTCGACCTCGTTCCTATCCATGTCGCCACTAAAGCCACCCATATTATTCTGTTGCATAATGCCCTCTTACTTTTTAACTAAGCTGCCACCGAAGTACATGCCTATAATTGCTGATACAAGGTTTGTATCTAGTTGTGTTATTACCAAGCCTTGAAAAGTTATCCATTCAAATACTTCTCTACCATCTGAAAAAAATAAAAAGCCCGGTTGAAATAATGTATATCCTACTGTTACATCTACACTCGGATAATATACTGCTACCAGTTTAGGTAGTATAACGATTGCAAAGATAGATGATAACGCAATGATACGTCTTGTCCATTGGAATCCTTTATCTTGTACGTTACGTGCAGACTCTACAGCTTTAAGCTGAAACTCTCCTCGTGTAATAAGCATCTTCTGCTCATCTTGTTTAGCCTTCATACGCTGAGACCATAGGCTTAACACACTACTCAATAGAGTAGAACCTAACATAGTTATAATTTCAAATGGGAACATCATATACCTCTTCTAATAGTTCTTCGTAAAGTCTTCTAAAGTTTTCTAACTCCATAAAACTTAGCCCTTGTCCAATCTGGTGCATTCTATAAATGTTATAGGCTATACCTAATTGTTTCTCTGTGTAAAGTATCATTAGTCAATAGTATTATATATGGTAGTAGCTCTTTCTACTCTCCAATCATTATGAGCTTTTTCAGGATTAGGTCTTTCCCAGATGTTACTAAAGTCTAATGCAACTTCTTCTGCAGATTTTTCATTAAAAGATTTTTGTAATGTTTTAGCATTCGTTCCACCAATTTCTCTACCTGTTTGAATAGTATCGTGCATATATTCTAATTGTGCAGCCATATTGTTTATTTTATCTTCTTTAAAATTTCTTTCAGCCATCCAATTATTATAATCTTCACGTTTAGCATCTAATTGAAATAAACCATAACCTTTACCACCATCTTGTAGTTGTCTAGGATCATAAGTTGTACCTGTTTCTACAGATATGTTAGCTAAAATACCAGCCCTTGCTTCTTTACTATAGCCCTTGCCTTTTAAGTAAGTATTTATTTCTTGCATCCGTGCGTGAGATTCATTACCACCTTTTTCAAAACCCAACCTATCCATTTGTTCATTGGTAGAAACTTTGCCACCTTCAGAAAATTTACTTCTTGAAGATTTTTTTATAAGGACACCTACACCTGACATTTTATATTTGTTAGGCAAATCCATTACTTCATAACCTTTACCAAGAGTTTCACTTAAATATTTTTTAAGCTCATCACGAGTAAAACCTTTTTGATATGTACCTCTTGCTGTAATTAATTCTGAATCAGATAATTGTTTCTTTGCATTGGGTAAAGCTTTTAATACATCATCTTTTGACCGTACAGTGATAACAGCAACACCATTATCTTGTAACAACGAGCCAATATGTTTAACAGCTTTATCTCTATCTAGTTTTGGTAATACATTTAACACTGAGAAGTTAGTAATAAAATTATACTTACGTGTAATTTCTTCCGGTTCTACAAAGTCTGGAGTACCATACTTGTTAGCCTTATCTAATTGTGGATAGGGTTCGTATGTATCAGCTTTTAAAACTTGTCTAGCTTGATTAATTTGTATGCCTGAACCATAATCTAATGAATCATACGCATTATAATCATCCATTATTTTAGAAGCTTTTTCGTAGGTACCACCTGTTGTAGCTATCTGTGTTTTCTGTGCTGCCGATGGGTCATATTCTACATCTTTACCTGCTGCTTTTAACTGCATAACTTTTCTTAAAACAATACCTCCTACATTATATGTATCTCTACCTGATAGTAATTCTGCAGTTTTAGTAGGATTCCAACCCGGTGCTTGAAGATTCTTTTGTTTTTCAAAGTAATTATTTATTCTTTTAATAGCAACCGTTTCATTATATTTTAAAACTTTTTCTCGTTGATTTGAATAATCACCAAAACTAAAAGACTTTAACATATTATTATTTCTGTTATCTTGTGCAGGATAGAATGTATCTAGTATTCTTGCAGTAACTAAAGCCAAGCTTTTATTATCTAAACTTTTTACATTTTTACCCAATGTTTTAGAAATATTTTGTATAAAGGATTGTTGATTTTCTATTGATGGAAAAGCCTTTGCAATATTTTTCATCATTCTAGCAGACTCTTGATTATTTCTAAACTCAATAGCCCCACCTTCAGCAAACTGTTTTCTTTCTGCTTCTTCGTCATAACTTAATCCTGTTAGTGGATTAATCCTATCAGCCGGGTCTTCTTTAGTAAACGGAACAACATCTGGTCCTTTAACAAAACCACCTTTAGCCAACCCAAGTCTTTCAATTACTTCTAATTGATCATCGTTATAATCTTCTTTTAACTCTAACAGGGGAAGTTTTCTAAAATCATTTGAAATTTGTTTTAATATATTTTTCAGCTCTGATCTATTTACATCAGGATGCATCTGCATAAACTCATCAATCTTTTCTGTTGACGGTTCAATTGGTTTAAAGTAATCTATTTGAGGAGTAAAGATTTTAAAATCATCTTCAACTACAGAAGATTGTATTCTTTCGTTAACAACTAAATCAATTTTAGCTTGGTTCAGATTATAAATTTTTTCTTTACCTTCTTTTTCTCTAAGGTTATCAAACTCCATTAGTTCATTTAAACTATGTAATTTATTTTTAGTTTTTACATATTGTTTGTAATACATTTTGTTTGCTAATGTATAATTATTTACAAAGTCTTGTAGGGTTGTTTCTTTTTTCTTTATATCCGTATACATTACGGTAGTAGCATTACTTCTTTCTCTATTAAATTTAAACAATGCCATGTGTAAACTTTTAAGAAGTCGTTTATCATCAATAACATTAAATCTAAACCCTGTAAAGTTTGCTAGTTTTTCAGAACTTAAATCATAGCCAACACCATAAATATCTTTATCGCCTGATTTAGCTTTTGCGTAGCGTTCTAAGTTTTTGTATGCTCCAACTTTGTAAAGTTTTTCAGCAATATGTTTCCAAGATGCAATTTGATTATTTGCATAGATTTCAAAATCAGGAGACTCAGACACGATGTAATCATCAATGTATTGTCCATCTTCTGTTGTACCATTTCTTAAAAATTTATCAACAAGAGCTTCTGATAATAATGTTTCCGTAGTTAACGGTTCAAAAAATTCTTTTAACGAAGTTGCGAAAGCTTGTCCTAGTCTTTCATCAAACTCTCTCTGGTCTAATTTACCTTTGCCAAATATAGCATCATAAATAGGATACATAATAGTTTCACTTACAGGAGCATCTGGGTCATTAAATTTTAAATCTGCCCAAACTATTTTACCATCTTTGTTCATATCCCAAATCCAACGATCACCGTTGTATTCTTGTTTACTGACTTCTTTAATATGATATCTTTCTTCTTCACTTAGTCCAGACATATTTCCTGTTAGATAATCTGCAGCAGAAGCTCCTACACCTGTACCTAACGTAGTTTGAGAACCAAGTCTTAAAGCTCCTCTTTGTTGTAAAACTTTATTACCACTGTTTAATTCTGCAAATCCTTGTTTATAGGTGTGAAATATATTTCTAAATCTTTCAACATGAAACGAAAAGAAGTTACCATATGGAGAATATCTTAGTGCTTTAATTCCAGTAGGAATCATATCATACGTTGGCATTGTATTTCTAACAATTTTTGCTGCCATGTCTTCTAGCTCTGCAATTCCTTTATTAGGATAAGCTCGTTGTAATGTTTTTAATTCTTTTTCAAACGCTACAATTTTCCAGATATCGTCTTCTGCCACATAAATATCTTCTAGCTTTTTATAAATCTTTTTAAATGGATTATATTGATTTAACCAACTACCTGCGTTTGTTTTAGAAGCAGACTGCATTAACAATCTTAAATCTCCAAGACGAGCATTTTGATTTACAATCCCAAGCCTTAAATATTTATTATATAACTCTTGATATTCTTTTTGTCCAGACCCTCTAATTTTAGTAGTTACTGTTCTTACAGATTCCCATGTTTCTTTACTTAATGGATTGATACCATTATTTAAAAGTATTTTAGCACTACCAAATAAGTTTCTTTCGTGGGTAATATTATTAATAACTGTAGCTGCAGACTGAGCAAACCCTTTAGCAGCAAATGCTAATTTAGCTACTCCTAAAGTTGTTTCTCCTACTACATTATCAAAAAAAGATTTATTAATATTTGTTTGAAGTGGTTTGACCAAAGTTGCGTATGTCTTGGTATCTGTATACATACCATCTAAAGGACCAAATTGCTTTCCTTCAATTTTTCTTCTGTAGTTTCCTGTTGCATTTTGAAAAAAGAATTTATTATTACCAAGTCTATAATATTTTTCCATTAAGTTTCTGTCATATAAATATTCTGACAAAGTTCTTATCGTACTAAATACCCTTGTACTTGGATTAGTTTCTTCTCCTAATAAATCTCGAATAGGCTGTGCAATTTTTTGACGTTCTCTAAATAATTTTTTACCGTCTTTAGCACCATATATAATATCAGTAAAATCAAAAAAGTTTTGACTATACTTTGCGTTGCTTAATAAATTTTTAACTTCAGCCTTTGCTTCTTCACGTAATGCTTTATCCGTTTTACCTTTGCTTCTGTTTAATTTAGTACTTTTTAATTTACCATAGATAAAATTTTCAGCCCTATCAATAACTTCTTGTGATGGTTTCCAGTCTGGATTTTCAAATTTTTTATAAGTTTTTCTAAGATAAGAACCTATGTTTTCTACAATTTCTTTTCTAAGTTCAGGGTCTACCACTTTACTTTGAGATAAAAACCTAGACAATTCATCTACCGTATCTCTCATTTCTTTTGCAGTAGACTGCATTGACTCAGGTAAATCTTTTAATTTTACCGAGCCTTGTAAATATCCATCAAGTACAGCGTTTGCTTCTTTCTCGGCTTGTTTATTTACTCTAAACAACCTGCCTTCTTTTGCCAATGTTCTAATTTGTCTTTCCATTGTGGTCATTAACTGCTCACCCTTACTTGCCCAAGCAAGTTTAGCATCTTTACTTTTATTAAATAACGCAAATGCTTCAGGACTAAAAAATCCTTTAGCTGAAAAAAATAAATCTTTGGTAACAGTTCCTGCTTGAGATAAACCACGTAAAAAAGAATTAGAACTTTCTGACCAGAGCTTAACAGGAGTTTCATCACCACCCGGTTTTTTAAGTTGTTTTGGGGTTTTGTTTGCTTTTGGAGTTGCCGAAGCTTCTTTAATAGTTTCTACAATTGTTTCTTTTTGTTCTGGAGTAGCAGAGTTTTTAACATTTTTAAAATAGTTAAACATTTCTCTACCAGACCTAAATGTTAAACCACCTAGCTTTAATACACCGGTAATAGCTCCAGTCATAAACAAACCATCAAACAATAAAGCTATTCTATTTTCGCCTTCTGTCTTATCTTTATCAGCAGTAACAAAATCTAATAGTTCTGAAAGTTGTTCGTTATCATCACCAACAATTTGTCCTAAGAACTGACCCACAATAGCATCTTCTGGTTTTATAACCCACTGTGAAGCTATCTCTCCACTTGCTAACATTTTTGTAGCTGCTAATGTTTTAGGGAATCTAGGTTTAAGACGTACAATTCTAGAATCTTTATAAGCTTTTTGCAACTTATTAATTTTTCTAGCTTCTAATACTTTTTGACCTGCTCCTAGTAGCTTCATACTACCGGCATATGGAATAGCAAAAGTTCCTAACTCTTTAACCAACGAGCCTGTTACAGTTGTAGGTTCTTCAACCTTTCCTTCAGACATTAACTCTGGACCAACAAGTGCAGTGCTTGTAAAGTTTACAAATTCCTGTGCACCTTTCTTTATAACATCAGGTGTTTTGTCTTTTAGTTTTAAAAAATCAAATAAATCAGATGTTCCTTCAGCTAAATTTTGAGGTATCCCACCAAGAGAACGTCTGACTTCTTTTGGAGCTATTGGTAATAAAGTTCCAACAGGACCTAATAAAGATTGATAAACTTTTTGACCCCACCCTTGTTGATATGGGTTTTCTATTTCTTCATCTTTATCTTGTTTAATATTACCTAATAAATGTTGCTGTAACTCATCATATGTTTTATCAGAATATTTATTTGTGTGAAGATACCCTACAAGTTGTTGGTCGGACATAGCAAGTAGTCCTGAATTAGGATTATTTTCTTTTATTTGGTTTCTGATTAATTCTAGGCGAGATGCCATATAAGACTCCTATATTAGTCTATTTCTATAATTCCTTCAATATCACCTAAATCTGCTTCAAAAGCATTTAGATCAATGTCTGTAACACCACCACCCTGTGCATACTTTTCAAAGATTAATTTATAAGCTTGTTGACCTTGAAGAATATTAAAAACTCTCATGTTTCTAATTTGTTGTTCTGCCACAGCAGGAGCAATATTTTTTGTAGCAGCCAGTTGAGTAATTTGTTCTTGTCCTAGATTACTAAGTAAATAACTATCTAAGTTTTGTAAAGATGATTGCATATAGCCTTGTAAGAACTGATCTATTCCTCCACCTTGTAAAATCTTTTGTGCGTGAGTTTCTACGTGAGTATTAATTCTCTCATCTATAAATGATTGTAGTTGGGTTTCTCTATCTTTGTCAGATAGTTTAGTATTCTCACTCAATGTTTTTTCTTTTGCTAAAACTTGTTTATCAAATAAAATTAAATCTTGAACTTCATCTCTTACTTTATCAAGTGTAGTAGTAGATAGTCCAGCTTGTTGACGAGCTTTATAGTACTGTGTTCCACCGGGCTGATATGACTTTTCCCAATCTTTATAAACTTGAGACTCTTTAAAAGTATCTTCATTCATTCCTTGTGGCATCGTAGGTTTATTTTGATTTTTAATTGCTTCAAACGTTGCTAGTTGTTGTTGATACACGTCTGTTGCAGCAGCAGCTACAACAACTGATAATAAATTATCTTCAGTTTTTTGGTTATCATCTAAAGCATTAAACGATTGTATCGCAAGTTGTCGAGCAACAGGACTTTGTAAAGATTTAAACTCTTGTGTATTTTTAAACTCAAACTCATTATAGGTTGGAATTTCTTGGAGGTCTTCTGTACTTAATCCAAGTCTATCTATTTCTGTAAGCTTAACCTCTTTATTACCGTAAGGATTTACAAGCTTTATAGAATAGCCTGTGTCAATCATATCAGGAGAAACCTGTTCTTTACCCGTCTTTTCATCTTTCAATCTATAAATAGTTCCGGGATTTAAACCCTCTAATTTTTGATTAAAGATATCCATCTCAGCTTTAGCTTCGTTATATTCAGTTTGATATTTTTCATCATCACCGATACCTAATTTACTAAAAGCTTTATGAACTAAACTAACATTTTGTGGAGAAGCCACTTTTCTTTTTTCTGCTTTAAATGCTTGTTTAATTGGAGCTAGAAAATCCGCTTCACTTTTTATATCTAACCCTTCTATGGAAGACATTCTTGCTTGATGTTCAGGTAATAAAATTTTGTTTATATATTCGTTTTTTTCTTTTTGTTTTAATCTATAAAGGGGGCTTGTAGTATCTTCATATTCTCGTGAATCAAATCCTGCATCGTGATTATTAGGATTATTAAACCAATCCTCTGCCACAGTATCAAAATATTGAGTAGCTGTTTTTTCTTTTATGTCTTTATCTTTAGCTAACAAATCCATGTATTGTTTATAAGTAGATTGAGCATTTGCAATTTCTGTAAGTTTTCTATCTTCTACATCTTGTAACTTTTGCATAACATTTGCTTGTCGTCTTTGCTCTGCTGCGTTAAAAAACAAAGAAGCAACCAATACATTTCTAGCTCTATTACTTTTTTTACCACGACTAGAAAAATAAGCACCAGCTAACTCGCCAAAATTTGTTCCGGGACTGCTTGATCTTTCTAGTAAACCTTTAAATATATCATCTGCCATAATTATTCCTCTTTACCTAATAAATTTTTAGGTGGATTTTTTGAAACTTTACTTAATAAACTTTGAGGTATTTCAGTTTCTTCTATTCTTTCTTTTACTTCTTTTGGTACAGACATAGGACTAACCTGTCCTGCTGCTTTTTGTTGTAGCTCTCGTAACGATTTAACACCTTTGTTAATTTCTGATAGCTGTGTATCAGGACTCATTTCTTCCGGTTGTTCATCGTCTCCTGCATCTAAATTAAAATCAATGTCTGCTTTTTGAGCCAGAGCAATAATCATATACATGGTTGGCTCCATCAACAATAACATTAAATCAGGACTCCACTTACCCTCTATAAAACCTGCATACAATACTACCGATGCAATATCTATAACTCCTGCTCCGTTGTCTAAAGCTGATAGAGTATTAAGTAATGCTTCTTCTTCTAACAAAGAATCAAATATTTTATACATTGCTTCTCGTGGACTTGTAAATTCAGGTGGTCTTTCCCAATTATAAGGTTCTTGAGGAGAGTTTGTTAAAGACTGTCCCGGTACAGGTCTACCTTTATCTAAACTATCTCCTAAAAATTTAATTGCTTTTTCTGATATTGCCATAATGTATCCTTAACCGTATTGTTGTTGTGACATTAAATATTGTGGAGATAATGTTCCATATAATAAACTTTGATTCATCTGTTGAAAATTCATTCCTTGCATTGAAGGAACTTGAGCTTGTACAGCTTGTACATAAGCATTTTGAGCTTGTTCTTGTGCTGGTTGTGGCATAATACCTCGACTAACAAATTGTTCTTCAGGGTCTCCGATAATTGCTGAAGTTGCTACTGAACCTACAACACCTTTTGCAACATCAGGAATAAAGTTACCACCTCCTAAATATTCTCCAGTTTTTCCAATAGGGTCTACTGCAAAATTTTTAATACCTGTTCCAATATCTATTGCACCTTCTTTTAAATTAGTACCAAGTTGTTGCATAAAGTTTTTTTCTACTGCTCCAGTAACAGTATCGCTAACAACTGCTTCAGTTACTACCTCCTTTGCACCTTCTTCTACTACTTTCTTTGTACCTTCTTCTACTGCTTTCTTTGCACCTTCTTCTACTACTTTCTTTGCACCTTCTTCTGCTACTTTTTTTGCACCTTCTTCTACTACTTTTTTCCCGGCTTCTTCCGCTACTTTGCCAGAAGCAGCAGATGCACCTCCTTGAAATATACGATCAACCACAGGACCAAACATCATACTGAGAGCAATACCTCCCACTATCCTACCTAAAGAAGAACTAAAAAGTTGTTTAATTCCTTTTTTTAATTGTCTAGCTTTTTTTCTTAAAAATCCCATTCTCTTTATCCTCCATATCCATAAAGTCCAGCTTGATATGATGTACCTAAACTATTTACTAAGTTTGTAAGATAGTCATCGTACTTTTCACCGGCTTTACCTTCGTTTGCTAACGCAGTAGCTACGATTTGTGCATTTCTGTTTTGTTGATTTTCATAAGCTCTAAAATCAAAGTCTGCTTGATCTCTTAGTTCTTGCCACAAAAACGATTGAGACTGCATACTTAAACCAAAAGCGTTTTGTGCGTTCTGCATATTAATTTGATTTTGTGAAGCAGTATTAACTGTGTTAGCCTGTCTTCTCCATTGAACATTAGAAGCTTCAACAGCAGCAGCGTTTTGTGCGTTCCATTGATTCCTTGCAAAGTCTTGTTGAGCATTAAATTGATCTACTTGTGTAGTTAGTTGAGCATTAAATTTTGCAACATCAGCAACTCTTTGAGCTTCTCTAGCTGTAGCAGCGTTTTCTTGTGTAGAGTTAAACTGTGCCATTGCATTTTTTTGAGAAGCATTATACTGACTTATTTGTGCATTAAGATTAGCCATAAACTGATTAGTTTGATTTTGACTTGCAGCGTTAAACTGTAACGATGCGTTAGTAGAAGCCTGATTACTTAATAAACGTTGTTGATTTTGTTGAGCTTTTAATACATTTGCTTGTTGATTATTACTAAGATTAGTTAAATCCATTTGTAAGAATGCTTGAGCATTTT
>UEXM01002519.1_pt1 | contig 12892 bp, 23 predicted proteins | sample 1796661 | NCBI WGS metagenome assembly UEXM01 (sample SAMEA4772469, study PRJEB27181) | metagenome | reverse complement strand
TGGTAGAGAATTTTAAGTGAGCAGGAGGAGAAGTCATTGATACTCCGCCTCTATTGGATTGAAAGTATATTTACCCTTAACTTGACACCATATTTTTTGATGCCACCTATCTTCTTCCATGTTGTGAATGAAGGCAAGCTTGCGTTCTATGTGTATCTCAATATCTTTTGACGAGGCGGGCGGGCATTTTGAGCAAACATTAACCTTCCAAGAAGCACATTTGTCACAAGGAGTAACCGCAACATAAGCATATGTTCCATCATCTAACTTCCTATGTGCAAATCTTACCTTGTCATATGGTGTTCTTCTCATTACTCTACTCATTCAATCACCTTACCGCTTTTAATACACTTTTCAAGAGATGTAACCTGATTATTACCATACTTGTCGAAATACTTGACTATATCATGAATCCAGAATGAGCCTTTGTACTCTACTGGCTTGTAGATATGAACTCGAGGGAATATCTTTTTGGGATTTATAGGACTCATATTAAGGCCCCATGTTGAAGACATAATTGAAGGCATGAAATTGAATAAATAGAGATTCCATCAAGTTACCTGACAATTCGCATATTAGATTTTTCTCGTCATTGTAAAGTGGACCTCGCTTTATTACTTCTTTGTCCTTTTCAAATGGTTCTCTTTCTATGAGAGCCCACTCATAATGTGTGTCATTCTTAATTACACAAAGAATCTTATCTTTATCTAACTGCTCAGCTGCCCATGCTACCTTGTTGATAGCATCCATCATCTCATCCATATTCATTCGCTCACTTCCTCTACTAATTTTTCTTGTATTTTTATTACTTCATCTAACACCGTTTCTGGAGTTAGTCCTTTGGGAATATAAGATTTAGGTTTGAAAACAAGCGTGTGTAGTAAGCCATGAATAACCAACAAATCTTTCTTGATGTCTATTATTTCTGCTTTGTTAAGCGAGTCTCGTATTTTTGATGACCCTTCGTCTTCGCTATGCCAGTCACATATACGACATGAGAGATAACAATCTCCTCCAATCCCGTTGGGGTAGTGTCTTAGTATTTTTTCTCCACATTCTCCACAAGTCATGATTACATCTCCTTTAGTTCTGGCCAGCAAACTTCGCAAACACAGCCAACATAGCACATTTTAGATTCACTCTTACTGATACCTGAAGTCACTACGGTAACCTCTCCTACGAATGCACTTTCTTCTTTGCATTGCTCGTTCCAGCAAGTGATTCTTGGTATGCCCCATAAGTCCTGCTTGATTGTCACAGAAATACTGTGACATTTTTTGCATCTTATCTTTTCTGCTATTTCTCCATTCATCTATACCATCTCGCATCTTGTTTTATTGACTTAATTTTTTATTCATTCTTCATTTGAATCTGATAAGTAGTCCCATTGGTCACGAGTTATTTCTACTAAGTAAGCCATATCGTAAAGCCAAGGTCTTTTTTCTACTTTTCTCCACCACGCCGACATCTGGCGAATGTAGAGGTCCTGATGGGTAGTAAGTCTAAGATTATTGTCTAAGGTAAGTATAGACGACAGTGCTTCTCGCTGTCCTTTAGCGAAGATAGTTGATGCTTTTTGAGATTGGCTCATAGTAATCACTCGTAATAGTATGGTTGACTTGGCATAGTGAAGGGAAGAATGCACATGAATGCACAAGTACCCTTAGAGGCAGTCCAGCCCCTCGGAATGTAACCTTCGGGATAGTTAGATGAGACGGTATCGTCGCCACCTAGTGCCTCGAGGTTAGGTTTGAATGTTGACTTCTTTTGCTCCGCTTCGGCATTGTAAGCCTCTACGAAAGCATAAGCCTTCTCTTTAGTATCAAAGCAAGTCCATTTGATAAACTCGTAATCGACACCCCATGTACCTCCTTCTTCCGGCCCACAATATACTTGTGAGTGCCTGACAACCTTGACATACCAAGGTGAAGGTTCGTGGGTATCATCAGCGAAAAGCATGTAAGACATATCATACATGACCATATCGTAAATGTTATTAGACTCGTACCAACCATGTTGCTCCCAGTCTTCCCATAGAGTAGGCCTGTCAGGATATTTCTCCTTTAGGTAATCGTAAGTGTAAATGTCAAGGATTGCTTGCCCTGCTTCTTCCATACTATCAGTCCAAGGTATCTTGTGTTTTTCAACTGCTTTTTCGCAATACATTTTCTCGATGTATTGTTCTCGAGTTATACCCATGTATCTGTTTTCCAATCGCTTTGCTTCTTCTATGCTACCCATCTCATTGTAGTGCCATAATACTTCACTCATTTTTTTCACTCTCCTTTTGACATAATTTCTTGAACTCATCGTGTAAGTTCGTGGAATAACGCTCGTCATATATTCGAGCTATCTTTATTAAGGTGTAGTAGTTAATGCTGGCATCTTGGAAAGCATCAAACATAAGTTCCGCCATGTTACCTCGGTTGTAACCCAACATGTAAATTAAGGCATTGATTAAGTCTTCGTCATAGTGAGTAGTATCTATATACATTCTTAAGCCTCCACATATTCTTCGTATATCCATTCATCAGTTTCTATTCTAATCTTAAGTTCCGTCATCATAATTCCTCCCTAGTATAGAAGTAGCATATTCCGCAAATGTACTTACCTTGTATAATTAAGCCCTGTTGTTCTGGGTATCTTAAGGTATTACAGTTGGTGCAATTTGGGTGTTCACTCATCTCCCCATGCTCACGATTGTAAGGGTGTACCATCAATAAGGCCCCCCGTCAAACTCGTTTGGTCTTTCTATTTCTTCAGTATGCACTACCTGATAGAGTGTTTCCCTACGCTTATGGAGTAAGTAAAATCTCTTTATGTTTGGATTGAATCTTGTGACATTACACCTCGGATTACGACAAGTAAACCATAGGTTTTCTCTAATTCCTAACATGGAGACGGTGGTAATTTCACCTGGACTTAGGCGTGAAACTTCATCACACCAAGTACATTTACCGGTGGCATTCTTAAGATATTCTATTGTATCACTAACACTCATGATAAGTCACCTCGCACGATAGGGTGTGGCTTAATAGCAACCCTGAATCTTATGACACATATACCTACTTCTATGGAACAAGTTAAGCAAACACGACAACCTCGTGAATCCTCGTGTACTTGGTTTTCGTTGGTCAAGTGAATACAACAATGATTACTTGGCTTCATAGTAAGACCTCCGTTAGTTTCGAGGAAATCAACATCGTAGTTTCTAACTCTAATCTATGGAGTTGCATTTTCTTTGTGAAGTTAGATAGGACTATCGAAGAACCCTCGTCAGACATTAGGAACTCCGTCACACCGACCTTGAGTTGAGCTAGCGTTGTAGTTCTTCCCATGTTCAAACACTCTCGCCCCATCCGTGGTGAGCCGAGCTTTAGCATATAAGGTTCTTGGGTGGTGTTACCTGTCCACATAACGAAGGGCCGAGTAATTATGTTACCTCCAGAATGATATGTTACTCCGAATCCCATCTCTACATGAAGACATTCGGTGTTTCTCTTTACTACTAAGTCTACTCCGGTAGGGAAGGGGCCGTAGTATAGTTGGTATATCTTAGATGCCCCAGCATCTTTTTCTAGTTTAATCTCAAATAATTGTATCTGGTCTAAGTCCATAATCATCACATCTTTTCTCGGGTTTGTATTCTTGTTATTATTGTGTTAAGTGCAAGGTGCATTATCGCTGCTTGTTCTGCGCTTTCCGCTATTTGCAGATAAATGTCATACCATATATAGTTATGGGGTTCCTGCATCATGCGATTCTCGTATTTAACATTTTATCTTATGATTTGGTTGGTGAGAAAGCACACATCCGAGTTTATTGATTTTTACCAGAATCTATATAGATACCTTGCTCAAAGTTCTGTACCAAAACTTGCACATATTATTTTAAGTAGTATGGTCGAGAACCCACAAGGGAACACAAGATAAATTGCATAAGACCTACCGTGTGTCTATCTCTAACCGTTTTTATTAAGAACTGCGGACTATTTTCTCATATATTTTCTTTTTGAGTTTTTTTGAGAGGAATAACGAGTTTTTCAAACATCTCGTCTTGTTAAAAAAAAGGAAGAAAAAAAAGCCCCCACCAGGAGCGAACTCCTGATGAGGGCAACCTAACCCCTTGAGGGGTATGCAACATCTTAAGCCGTGGTAATTAACCTAACTCAGAATTGTAGTGCTATCTTAGAAGCTTCGAGTTCAGCCAATAGTGCGGCTGCCTTCTCTGCCTTGATAAGCATTTCTGCTTCAAGCTCTGCTTTGTCCTCTGAAGACATAACTTTTGTCTCCAGTGTTGCTATCTTACCGAGTTGAACGATACAAGTATCTAGGTCACTTATGACCTTGGTATCGGTTGCTTGGGATTTGTCAAGCAGGCCGTTCCATAGTACCTTCATCATCTCTAGAACCGCAGCGAAGTTGCCGCAGTCTTTCTCAGTCATGGTAAGCGGAGCTACAATCTGGAAGCCGCTGTCAAGGGCAGCTCTTTGAGCTACCATTTCTGCTGCTATCGTCTTGTTTGTCTCAGACAGCTGGTCTCGAATACGCATTCTTGTATCCGATTTTCTCTTCTTGTTGAGACCAACGAAACTTGCTTTTGGCAAGTCCACTTCGACAGGCTCCTCTACCTTCTTTTCGCTCACTTCTTTTTTCTTTCCTCGTGCCATGCTTTCATTCCTCACATAAGTCGGGCTGCTCTTTGTCCGCCCTCATGTAAGGTAGGGTGTCCCACTATTTATAACTTTCGGTCTGCACGACTTGCGAGTAAGATTTACGAGCTACGGCATACACTACAACTTGCCTACGGTATGTAACTTGCCTACGGCATACAACTTACTGTGACATTTTTAAGGTATTTTTTACGAGACAACTTGCCTACGGCAAGACAAGTTGCACCCCAAGCACTGTACGATTCGTAGAGCCTTTTTTACGAGACACCCTGCGGCATGGCGGGGTCTCACCGTTAAGCCACCCATACTCCACCTAGCTCGACACTCTCGTCAAAAACGATAGGTATATATGCGAACACCTACTAAGCTCAATTAACCGAAAGGGGGAATAACAAATGGTAATACAAGATGATATAGAATGTACGATGTGCAATAAGGTAATATGCCAATCTAACGACGATTTTCACACAATCGAAGTTTTTGGTTTAGTATGGGATTTGTGCAAAGTATGTGAGCGAAATATGAATGGTAAGGTTTTATGCCTATGCCACAAAGTATGGAAAGAAGAAGATATAGTTTTCTTTATGAAGCAATATGGTGAAATCCCGTATTGTGGATGCCACCGAGACGAAAACGGCCATTGGGAGTCAATGTTCGACTAATCGAGGCTAGCAAGTAGCCCAAATCGACACCTTTATATCGGACACCACCTATGTCTTATCATGGCGAAAAGCGAACCCCATACTGTCAAAACTGACTTACGAACGACCACGGATGCTCGCATCCCAACAAACACTGGGCCTGTGCTCGGTGACTGTATTGAATGTGGTGGCCCTTGCCACGAATACATCAACCTCACCGGTACGGATGGTGGAAATGAATTAGTTTGCCTTCCATGCTTTGCGAATTACTTCGATGTTGAAACAATCCCTTACGACGATTGGGAAAAAATTGAATTACCACTTTCACCTGAAACCATTGAAAAGTACTCGATTATCCCAAATGGGGTCAATCAAATCTTAGATTGTGGTTGCATTCTTACTGATATGAACCACCGTTTCAAATCCTCATTAGGTGGCCGACAACACCACATTACCTTATGTAGCACCCATAGAATCTTCTTGGATGCAAAAATCTCAATGGTCGAATTGGACTATCAATCTTGTACTGACTGCGACATGATGTTCCCCGAACATGAACTCACCCTATGTCGTGCTAGAAAGAACATGGAAACAATCTGCCTTTGTCCTGGGTGCTTCATTGAATCACCATACTACTATTCGGAATGGGGTGCTTGAATGAATCCTAATCCTGAAAGACCTAATACACCTGACAATTGGACTCCGGTTACTAATTGTGGTATATGTGACTCCCATTTGCGTAATGTCCCTCGATACGACGCTATGCCTCTACATCGTGACCCTGTGTGCGGCAAATGCAATACCTTACATGTAGTACCATTTAGGGTTCACATTAGTCTTAAGAAAGTAATGGGATTTAAGATAGATGTTAGGGAAGAAGCACTAAAGACCCTACGACAATTATTCTAAGGTCATCCCCACCTATGTAAGCCCTAGGCATGGCTCTAAACTGCCTACCTTTATGTTGCAGTTGCAGTGCGTAGCATAAGTCACCAGAATACTGTACAGTTTTTCGAGGTGCTCTTTACGAGACACCTCACCATAACTTGGCAAGTTGCGGTGAACTCACACAATATCACCTAGCTCGACAAAACCGGTGGGTATATATGTGATGACCGCCATTCCTTAAATAACCCGAAAGGGGGTGAAATGCTATGATAGAAAAGTTAGAATGTGGATGCGAAGTTGTAGTAGTCGTTTGTGTGGATGGTGAAACAATCACACTAAAACGCTATTGCAAGTTACATATGCCGAAACCCGTTGATTTTGACAACGAACCGAAAGCGACCTACGACGAGTCGGGACACATGAATGGGGTGTGAATATGGATTGCCAATGTGAAAAAGTGAACATGGGTTGCGAACTATGTGGGAAGGAATTAGTCGGCACATACCTATATGTCGGCGATTTCATCCGTGTATGGTGTTGCAAGGAATGTATCATAAATGGAAAGGTGTGAATACGATGGAAGTTGAATGTATATTAGGAAATAACTTTGTAGGTATGGAAGTTGTTCATGGCAATACGGTCATGTGCAAGTTCTTTACCCAATGGCCAAGGGAAATAATGATATGGACTAAAATTGATGGAATCGAGTTTTTGGTTCCCATGAATGTTTGGTTGTCATCGGAAGGTGACGATTGGACTTTTGTGCGTAATGATACCATAACAAGTCCCTTTATCAATGAACAAGGTGAATGGATAGACCTATGGCAATTTGGTAACTATGGAAGTTTTGTAATGGAATTGTGGTGAATACGATGGAAATAAAAGATATAAGAATGATTTGGCAATGTAAGAAATGTGGCAAAGATACGGTTTCATTGATGACCGGTCTTGTTTGGGATGGCCCAAATGATTACATGTGTTTCGAGATAAAAGAAATAATCAACTTAAAGGGTTATGAATTATATTGTTGGACATGTGACGACTTATGCCACTACGCATTAGATGAAAACGGTGTAGCAATCTCGTGAATAGGTGATGCAAGATGTTGAACGAATGTAGTGTAGGGTTGGTGATTAAGATGTAATTTTTATGGGGAGTATTACAATGAGCACACAAGTTACTGTACAGTTTTCCAGTCCTTTTTTACGAGTAAGGGGGGGTTAAGGTTGCTCCTTGCGGTGCTGGCTTAGATAGTAATAAAAAAAATGCCCCCGCACCGGTACGAATACCGATGGGGGGCGGATTCCCGTTAGGGTGTATCAAAGGTTTGCCTTTTTCGCCATTAGTTTGGCGATTTGTGCGTCTAGTGCTTTAGCCGCTTTTGCCTTTGCTTTCCTTTCCGCCGGTGTTAGCATATTCATGCGACACTTTGTGGATAGGTCACGCATGTCCGATTGTAGGGATTCGTCGATTGCATTATCGCCTAGTCCGTTCTTTTCGACCATTTGTTTGTTTAGGGTAACAATTGCATCACTAATTGATGCCATAGTTTCCCACATTTCTTTGCTAACAATTTTGTCATGCTTTAGTGGTAATACTTTTAGTACACCATTTCTAAAGTCACGGCTACGCATGCGTAGCACTTTGACCATTGTTTCTTTGTCCGTCAATACTTTCGTTCCCATATTATTCACCATTTGTTCCGGCGGTCATCCCCGCCATGTTTAGTCCTAGGGTTCCAGGGTTATAAAGGTTTCTACTCGGAAAACTTCTGTGCTAAAAAAATTACCTTTTTTGTAATAATAAGGGTAGCCTTACCCTAATGCCGCGAGAGAGCTTGTGTAGCGTAAGGAGAAGTTACTGAGACATTTAAAATCTATTTTTTTGCTTAAACATGTTAAGACCTACTATGACTTGTCATATCCAATACTGCACGAAAGACTGTGCTATTTTTCGACTCTTTTTTACGAACATGTAGACCCACGACATAAGTTTCCCCGTAAAGCCATCTAGCTCATAAAAAAAGTTGGGGGCCGGTTTCCCGACCCCCCCTTTCCTTTCCTTTGGCCCGCCTATCAATTATTCCCCCTTTGTTCACGGATTGCTAGGATTAGTTCGATGTGTTCTTTGCATAGTAGGTAATCGAACCCGATTCCGTTTGACTTTTGGAATGTCACGCTAACTACATCAATACATTCGCACTTTGGTTGGTTTTGGAATATGTCGATGGTATTGAATTGGCATGATGGAAATGCGCTTTCCATTTGGTCATTGATGTCATCTAGCATTGCTAGAATATCGTCTATTGTTGTCATCAATTACACCATCCGAAAATCATGGTCGCATCAATTGGTTTGATGGATTCCGCTAATTGTTCACCAATTGCGGCGGCTAAATCCATTTCCAATAATGTGAATGGTAGTCCACCAATGACCGGTTTGGCCATGGTTATACGATGTAGCCCGTACATTGCTTTGTCTAGTGTTGGCGTGGTTGTTGGTTGCATTTGTGTCACCTATTGTTTGGGGTTTGTTTGTTTGTGGAATGTGATTGTGGAATGTGAAAGTGTGACCGCCACCCCCGACGAATCGGGGGCGGGGTCGGATTCATTTTGTCATCGTGTTTAGTCACTATCTAGTATCTAATTAAAGTCCTAGTTTGTTTAGTAGGTCGGCGGCGGATAATTCATCCGATGCAACCTTTTCTAGCATTTCATCCATAGCCGCCTTTACGGTTGCCATCTTTAGTGCGTGTGCGTTGTGTGCGACTAATTCGTCGTGGGTCATCTTTAGTTCAAACAATGAATCCGACATTTCGACTAAATCCGCTTTCACGGAATCATCACGCTTTGTCATTTCAAAGTTAACATCGGTATAGATTTGATTCCACAAATCTAATCCCGCATTTAACCAAAGGTCAACCTTTTTCCAATCATCCGGTGTCATGGTGTTGGTTTGTGCATCATCGTCAACCGCTAGGATTGCGTGATGTACCCCGTTCATCATGTCACGGATTCGCATTCGCAAAACGGCCATTTGTGACCCTTTTTTTGCTTTTTCCGTTTTTCCATTATTTGCCATCGTCTTTTCACCTATGTTCATAAATTGGGGGGTCACGGTATTCGTGGTTGCCGGTTTTCGCCCCATGTCTAGTGATAGGCGGGTAGGGGTTATAATAGTTCCGCCAAAAACGACCATATAGGGCTCATTACACCGGCTACCATCACGCTCAATTTTTCTTAATTTTTTTGAAAAATAACATTATAATGATACACTAACCCCATCTTTCTAAATAGCCAATGGCCCATTGACATAACCATGCTTAGTTGCTTGGTTTGTTCCTACTCCGGTTACAAATGGGGAGTAGTAGGTGCGGTGTTTGAGTTGGAAACCTCGTCGGTGTATTACGAGTTTCAATGTCCCGAATGTGATTCGTTAGACATTATGGTTAATTTATCGCCCGAAGGTGACGAACCGACCACTACCCGATGAATTAGAGTTACCACCCCATGCTGAACCCGAGGCAGTATTAGTAGCCATTGGTAATCTTCCCGAATCAATGTGAGTCATTTGGTCAATAGCATGTGCAAAGGCCATAACAATATCGTTATGCTTTCCTACATCAATGATGTTACCTTCTTTCCAAACATGAGTATCTAATTCTTCTAATAGCAAATTGACGGCTCTACGAGATTCATCGTTACCGTAGGGAAATACTACTTTCTTTTGCTCGAACCAAACACGGAGGCGATTCATCAATGCTTGCTTTAATGCACGATTTGAAACTTTGCTTTGGCGATAATCAACGGTAATCCCTTTTTGAGCCAATAGTGATTGATAAAGTCTTTGAAACCCTACATCTTCTGCAGCAATCGGACACTTAAACTTTTTACACCACTCGCCCATCATATCGGCTTGTTTATCGGGGCCGAAGTCATTTCGCCGCCACATATTTACAAAGTGAACAAATCCTTCCGAATCTTGCCTAAGTACTACCATAACGGTATAATCTTGCCCTAGTCCTTGCGATGGGTCAAATCCTATAATATATTTACCATCTCCTTTAGATTCCCAACCTATGACATCATTGACATTCATGTTTGCACGAGTATGTTCCCTACGGAATGCTTGTGCTTCATCATCAACCACTTTACATAGATATTCTTGAGTAAATGCTAATTCACCGATAGCCTTGCGTTGTTCCATCAAGAATGATATGGGTCTTTGTATTTCCCATAAAGCAACAGGTTTTACCGATGAGTCGGCTTTGTATTCTTCCCAATTGGGGATTGCCGAGGTAATAGTGCTTTGCCATACATCATTTGATAACATCTCCGTATGATAAAGGTCAGTCATAGACATAGGGGTTCCTACAACGAATATAGAAGTTCCAGGTGACAACATAGGTGTAATTTTCTTTCTAAACCAATGTCGCAAGTTATTTGGGGATTGGTCGCCTATATCATCTAGCACATCGTCAAAAACAATTCGAGCAGGGTGTTCACCACGAATAGCGGCCCCTACACCGGTTGCACGAATCCACGAACCATTAGTAAAGTGAATAGAATGTTTAGTGCCTCTTTTTGGGTCAAGCATTTTTCTTAGTTGTGGGTGTCTTTTCATATCTTCCCTAATTTCCTCTAGCCTACGCATAGCAAGGTCTTTACTTGCAGAAAACAACCAAGTAGTAAAGGGTTTATCACGCCACTTTTCAAATAGGCATGACCATAGCAAAGCAACCCTTAGCGTAGTCGATTTTGAGTGGTCTCGTGGGGCAATGATACAAACACGATGCACATTTACATCTTTGCCTCTAGTACCATACATTTTCATCCATTCTTCTATATGGTCTCCCCAATCATAACCAAGCCATGTGTAAAAGTATTTTGGGTTGTTTTTTGCCCTACGCAAGGATAGGGATTGCATCATATCACTCATTTTATCACCAATTCTTATAATATAATTTTTTTACTAACCTATCTAATTTATCTAAGTTTGCTTGGCATAGTGAACAGTATTCATTTTCCCGTCTAGTTTTTTCGGCTTTACACCCTACTGTTTTACATCTTCTTCTGATACTACCACCCTCATGTAGCCACAGTATTCCTGTTTCTTTTTTTCTGGGTTCCATACCTTGTGACAATTATAATAACCTTCTTTTTCAAAACCACACTTATTACATCTTCTTAGTTTTTTATGAAATCGCCACTTACTAGCCATGTAATCACCTGTGCCTAACCGGACTAAACATGCTGCCTATTAAACCTAATTCTTTATCTATGATATGTGCGGCTAATCCTGCCTTTGCGGTAGTATAGCCTTGGCGGGCATGGTATCGGTCATGTCCGGCTAACGATGGCAATTGTATTACTAATCCACCATCCATTTCATATAGCACTTGGTGGTGCAGGTGGCCGGTGAACCAAATGTGGGATTCGGTTTGTCCCCATAATACTCTTTGTTCTTTAGACATTAGTGTAGGTAATTTTTCCTTCCTAACCGTATCACCATGACTAAACCCTAACAAAGTATTACCATAGGTTGTGTAGTGACGGGTTGATGGGTCTAAATTAACAGTTACATCGGGGACATTTTCGTATGCGGCTTCTAAGTATAGCATTAGTGCTAGTGCGCTATGCCTATCATGATTACCGGTCATAAATACCACTTCAACCGGCCCTACTTGCCTTAATAGGTCAATGTGTTCCCTAGCAAGTTTGCACCCAGTAATAAGTATTTCAGCTGGTGAACCACACATGTCTTGTGGTGTACCACGAGTAGTTTGCCCTAAATCATTATCGACATGGAACCAGTCGCTACCAGTAGCAATAATTATTTTATCGGGTCTTGCAGGAAGCCATGATATTATTTCCTCGGTTCTATCCATTAGTCGGGAACGAGCTTCACTAAAGTTGTATGTTTCACCTACCTCATCAATCCAACCATGCTTGCCCCAATGGAAATCAGTAGGGGACATAACAACACAAAATGGGTCTTTAGCCTCTTTTAGTTTTAGTTTTGGTACTTTTGTTGCTGGTTTTTCTAACTTAATCATGCCACCAATGGTATCTTCAAGATTAAACCACTTTTCAGCGGCATCTTCTATCTCTTTCCACTTTTTACGCTCGTATTTTTTGTGTATCTCACGCCTATTTCTAAGAACTAAATCGGCAACCAACTCATCATTGTCTTGAGCAACAACTTCTTCGTCGGTATATGGAAGCATATCATGTGTCCAGCCGTGAACTCTACGGTATTCATCAAACCACGCACGAGGAAAGTTAAACTCCCTACCTATTTCATTGATAGTTGCCCCTTTACTTGTCATAGCCGAATATGCTGTTTTCATAGCCCTATGCGTATTCCCATTGATTACCATGTTTTCTCCGGCTGACTTTAGGAAAGTGATGTATGTATCATTCTCTTTATTATAATAGTAAGGGGATTTAGTGTATTCCCAATCGTCGCTTTCATCATCTTGTGCTTTGATGTAATCATACAAAACACCTTCCCACCCTTTATGTGTTCTTTCTGGGTGTGCCTTTGCTAATGCTTTAACAATTTTAGTTTTATTTCCATATATATCTAGTGGATATATGTCTAACAAAGATTCTATCCTATCCCAGTCGGTATTCGCCGCCATATAGGGTGCTAAACGCCAAATGGTTATCAATGTATGCTTCCCATATCTA
>UEXM01002516.1_pt1 | contig 12905 bp, 19 predicted proteins | sample 1796661 | NCBI WGS metagenome assembly UEXM01 (sample SAMEA4772469, study PRJEB27181) | metagenome | reverse complement strand
AAATTGTTTAGATTTATATGGCAATTTAGAATAGTAGCGAATAAGTACATCAGCAATGGTTCTACTATATAAAGTTAATGAGCTATTGGTGGGTATCAACTATTACGAACTTTTTTATATTAATAACTATAAACTGTAAAAGTCGTTACATGGTCATATATTTATTAGTCTAAATAGCTTTACTTATAAATATAAAGATAGCAGTCCTAAACGCTCGCATTATGATTCGTCGATTCTAGTTAGGCTATTTTATTAGATGAAAGGAATGAGAAAAAATTTGCTATTAATAATAGAGCTAAAAGCTTTATTCATTTTGTGTGAATTTTAGATATTAAAAAGCCGAGCATAAGCTCGGCTTTTTGGTGTCTCTTTAAGACTTACTCTGCAGACTGCGCGTCTTCTTGAACTTCTTCGCTCGCCGCTGGGCGACCAACTAGTTCAATATAAGCCATTGGTGCATTATCACCAGCACGGAAGCCACACTTAAGAATACGAGTGTAACCACCTGGACGATCCGCATTACGAGGACCGATTTCACTGAATAACTTACCAACTACTTCATTATCACGCGTGCGAGCAAACGCTAAACGGCGATTTGCTACACTGTCAGTCTTAGCCAGTGTGATTAAAGGTTCAATTACACGGCGTAACTCTTTCGCTTTAGGCAAAGTAGTTTTGATGATTTCATGTTTCACCAAAGAACCTGCCATATTGCTGAACATCGCTTTACGATGGCTACTGTTACGGTTTAATTGACGACCACTCTTACGATGGCGCATGACCCTATCCTTCTAACTAAACTAATATAGTGATTTAGATTATTCAGCTAGGCTTGCAGGCGGCCAATTTTCTAGGCGCATGCCTAGAGAAAGACCACGTGAAGCTAGCACGTCTTTTATTTCAGTTAGAGACTTCTTACCTAGATTAGGCGTTTTAAGAAGCTCAACTTCAGTGCGCTGAACTAAATCACCGATATATTGAATTTGCTCGGCTTTCAAACAGTTTGCTGAACGTACTGTTAGTTCAAGATCATCAACTGGACGAAGTAGAATAGGATCGAATTCTGGCTTCTCTTCTTTCTCTTCTGGCTCAGTTACATCACGTAAATCTACGAATGCATCTAATTGCTCAGCTAAGATAGTAGACGCACGGCGGATCGCTTCTTCAGGATCTAAGGTGCCGTTTGTTTCCATATCAATGATTAACTTGTCTAAATCTGTACGTTGCTCAACACGGGCTGATTCAACCGAGTACGCAATACGTTCAACTGGGCTGAATGATGCATCAAGCAGCAATCGACCAATTGGACGCTCATCGTCATCAGAGGATAAACGACTAGATGCCGGCACATAACCACGACCACGCTCAACACGAATACGCATGCTGATCTCGCTGTTATTTGTAGTTAAATTACAAATAACATGATCTGGGTTAGCAATTGTTACATCGCCATCGTGCTGAATATCTGCCGCAGTCACAGGGCCTACACCAGATTTAGTCAGGGTCAGAAAAACTTCATCTTTGCCTTCTAACGTTACCGCTAGACCTTTAAGGTTTAGTAGTATTTCAATGATGTCTTCTTGTACGCCTTCTTTCGCGCTGTACTCATGCAATACACCGTCGATTTCAACTTCAGTTACTGCACATCCAGGCATAGATGATAACAGTATACGGCGTAAGGCATTACCCAAAGTGTGACCAAAGCCACGCTCGAGTGGTTCTAAAACTACTTTAGAACGCGTTGGGTTTATAGCGTCGATATCGACTAACCTTGGTTTTAGAAATTCTGTAACAGAACCCTGCATTTTATCCTCTCTTAACTCTTAACTTTACTTAGAGTAAAGTTCGACGATTAGTTGTTCATTAATGTCCGCAGACAGATCTGAACGCTCAGGTAGGCGCTTGAAGCTACCTTCCAATTTCTTACCGTCAACTTCAACCCAAGTCGGCTTTTCACGTTGCTCAGCCAACTCTAGAGCAGCGATGATACGTGCTTGTGTCTTAGACTTCTCACGGATTACAACAGTATCTTCTGGAGTAATTACGTATGAAGGAATGTTCACAACACGACCATTAACTAGAATCGCTTTGTGGCTTACTAACTGACGTGCTTCAGCGCGTGTGCTAGCAAAACCCATGCGATATACAACATTGTCTAAACGTTGCTCTAAAAGCTGTAACAAGTTTTCACCTGTATTACCTTTAAGGCGAGCAGCTTCTTTGTAGTAGTTACGGAATTGCTTTTCTAATACACCGTAGATACGACGTACTTTTTGCTTTTCACGTAATTGTAAACCGTAATCAGATAAGCGTCCTTTACGAGCGCCGTGCTGACCAGGTGCAGTCTCAAGTTTACACTTAGAGTCGATAGCTCTTACGCCGCTCTTAAGGAACAGGTCAGTACCTTCACGACGACTCAGCTTGAGCTTAGGGCCCAAATATCTTGCCATGTTATTTCTCCTAACCTATTGTTAAACGCGACGTTTCTTCGGTGGACGACAACCATTATGTGGTATTGGCGTCACGTCAGTAATGTTGGTGATACGGTAACCAGCAGCATTCAAAGCACGTACAGCAGATTCACGACCTGGACCTGGACCTTTGATGAAAACTTCTAGATTTTTTAAACCGTATTCTTGAGCAGCAGTACCTGCACGCTCTGCAGCAACCTGAGCAGCAAATGGAGTAGATTTACGTGAACCACGGAAACCTGAACCACCGGCAGTAGCCCATGATAGTGCATTACCTTGACGGTCGGTAATCGTTACAATAGTGTTGTTGAAAGACGCATGAACATGAGCCATACCATCAGCAACTTGCTTTTTAACCTTTTTACGACGAATTGGTGTCTTAGCCATTTTACTATCCCCTTATCGCTTAATAGGCTTACGAGGACCCTTACGGGTACGCGCGTTAGTCTTTGTTCTTTGACCACGAAGTGGTAAAGAGCGACGGTGACGTAGGCCACGGAAACAACCAAGGTCCATAAGGCGCTTGATATTCAAAGTAACTTCACGACGAAGGTCACCTTCTACAGTGTACTTGCCAACTGCTTCACGCAGTACGTCAAGTGTTTCGTCTGAAAGTTCACCGATTTTTGTGGTCTCGGCGATACCAGTCGCTTCTAAGATAGCCTTAGAGCGAGTCTTACCTATGCCATAAATAGCTGTTAAACCAATAACTGCATGTTTATGATCAGGGACGTTAATGCCAGCGATACGGGCCACTAACACATCTCCTATATTTGAATTTGGTAATCATCTGTTTGAAAAGCCCGTAAGGATACTCAAACGAAGACCAAATCACAACTAAAAACACAGGCCGAGAAACCTCAGCCTGCACGACTGTTTACTTAGCCTTGCCTTTGCTTATGCTTAGGCTCACTGCAAATTACGCGTACTACACCAGCACGTTTAATAACTTTACAGTTACGGCATATTTTCTTAACGGAAGCACGTACTTTCATTGCTCAACTCCGTAAACTGACCTTATCGACCGTAGCCTTTAAGGTTCGCTTTTTTCAGCACAGAATCATACTGATGTGACATCAGATGCGTCTGTACTTGTGCCATAAAGTCCATGATTACTACAACGATAATCAAAATTGATGTACCGCCGAAATAGAATGGCGTTTGCCATGCCATAGTCATGAATTCGGGCACCAGACAGATAAAGGTTATATACAAAGCACCTGCCAATGTCAGGCGTGTCATCACTTTATCAATGTATTTAGATGTCTGCTCACCTGGACGAATACCTGGGATAAATGCGCCAGATTTTTTCAGGTTGTCTGCCGTTTCACGCGGGTTAAAAACCAACGCTGTGTAGAAAAAGCAGAAGAAGATGATAGCCGCAGCTAAAACCATTGCATACAAAGGCTGACCTGGAGTCAACGTTGTAGCAATTGCTTGTAGCACATCAGCAACCGGACCTTCACCCTGGCCGAACCAGCTTGCAATTGTACCAGGGAACAGAATTATACTGCTAGCGAAGATTGGTGGAATAACACCCGCCATATTTACTTTCAGAGGTAAATGCGTGCTTTGAGCAGCAAATACTTGACGACCTTGTTGACGTTTGGCGTAGTTAACAACGATACGTCGTTGACCACGTTCAAAGAATACAACAAGATAAGTAACAGCGAATACTATAACCGCAACCATCAACAGTACAAAAACATTCAAATCACCTTGGCGCGCCATTTCGGCTGTCGAACCAATAGCAGACGGCAGGTTAGCTACAATACCAACAAATATTAGAACTGAGATACCGTTACCGATACCGCGCTCTGTTATCTGTTCGCCCAACCACATAAGGAACATAGTACCGGTTACTAAACTCACCACAGCGGTGAAGTAGAATCCCATACCTGGGTTAACAACTAACCCGTTCATCATGCCCGGTAAGCTTGTGGCAATACCGATTGATTGGATAGTAGCAAGCACAAGCGTGCCGTAGCGTGTGTACTGGCTTATCTTTTTACGCCCTTGCTCACCTTCTTTCTTAAGCTCTATAAACGGCGGATACATATGCGTTAATAGTTGCGTAATAATCGAAGCCGAGATATACGGCATAATACCCAGTGCTAACACTGAAGCTCGCTCAAGCGCACCACCGCTAAACATGTTGAACATCTCAACAATGGTGCCCTTTTGTTGCTCGAAGAAATCGGCAAGTACAGCGGCGTCAATCCCAGGGATCGGCACAAATGAACCTAGACGGTAAATTATGATAGCACCCAATACGAAGAGTAATCGGCGCTTCAATTCCGAAAGTCCACCTTGTGCACTTTGTGTATCTTGACCTGGTTTAGCCATTAGTACTTCCTTAGTCTTCTACCTTGCCTCCGGCAGCTTCGATAGCTTCGCGTGCACCTTTAGTAGCCTTAAGGCCTTTAACGGTAACAGCGCGTGAAACTTCGCCAGATTTAACAACTTTAACGAACTGAACGTTCTTTTTAACTAGACCAGCTGCTTGTAACGCGCTTAGGTCTACCACATCGCCTTCAACTTTAGCGATTTCGTATAGGTTAATTTCTGCAGATACTAATGATTTGCGAGAAGTGAAACCGAACTTAGGTAGACGACGTTGCATAGGCATTTGACCGCCTTCGAAACCAACGCGTACTTTACCGCCAGAACGTGATTTTTGACCTTTGTGACCACGGCCACCAGTCTTACCAAGACCAGAACCGATACCACGACCAACACGTTTTGGAGCAGTTTTTGAACCTGCAGCAGGTGAAAGTGTATTCAAATGCATCGAATTACCCCTCTACCTTAACCATGTAATAAACCTGGTTAATCATACCACGTACACATGCAGTGTCTTCTAACTCAACAGTGTGATTGATACGACGTAAACCAAGACCGCGTAATGTAGCTTTATGCTTCGGTAAACGACCGATAGAGCTTTTTACTTGTGTTACTTTTACAGTTTTATTAGCCATGGTTTACCCCAAAATCTCATCTACTCGAAGACCACGTTTTGCAGCGATCGACTGAGGAGAATTCATGTTCTCAAGAGCTGAGATCGTTGCACGTACAACGTTGATCGGGTTAGTAGAACCGTAACATTTAGAAAGTACGTTCTGAACACCAGTCACTTCAAGTACTGCACGCATAGCACCACCTGCAATGATACCAGTACCTTCAGATGCTGGTTTCATAAACACTTGTGAGCCAGCATGACGTCCTTTAACAGGATGCTGTAATGTGTTGCCATTTAGGTCTACGTTGATCATGTTACGACGTGCTTTTTCCATTGCTTTTTGAATAGCAGCTGGAACTTCACGTGCTTTACCATAACCGAAACCTACTTTACCTGCGCCATCACCAACTACAGTTAGTGCAGTAAAGCTAAAGATACGACCACCTTTAACTACTTTAGACACACGGTTCACCGCGATTAGCTTTTCAGCTAAATCAGGCTGTTGTTGCTTTGCTTCTACGTTAGCCATTGTCTACTCCTAGAATTGCAAACCGGCTTCACGCGCAGCATCAGCTAGCGCCTTCACACGGCCGTGATATTTAAAGCCACTGCGATCAAAAGCAATCTTTTCGATGCCTTTGTCAGCCGCACGTTCAGCAACCGCTTTACCAACTGCTTGTGCAGCTGCAACGTTGCCTGTGCCTTTAACTGTTTCGCTAATAGCTTTCTCAACAGTAGAAGCAGCAGCCAGTACATTACCCTCAGCGTTTACAACTTGAGCGTAAATGTGACGTGGCGTGCGGTGGATAACAAGACGCGTTGTGCCTTGTTCAATATAATTTCTACGAGTGCGTTTAGCACGACGTAGACGAGCTGTTTTTTTATCCATCGTCTTACCTTACTTCTTCTTAGCCTCTTTACGGCGTACATTCTCATCTGAATAACGAACACCTTTACCTTTATAAGGCTCAGGTTTACGGTATGCACGAATGTTAGCAGCTGTTTGACCAACTAACTGCTTATCTACGCCCTTAACTAGAACTTCTGTTTGGCTTGGAGTTTCAATCGTAATTCCTTCAGGAACTGCGAAATTAACTGGGTGCGAGAAACCAAGAGTTAAGTCTAAAACTTTGCCCTTAGCTGCAGCACGGTAACCAACACCTACTAACTGAAGTTTCTTCTCGTAACCTTCATGCGTACCAACAACCATGTTGTTGATTAGAGCGCGAGCAGTACCTGCTTGTGCCCATGCATTGGCTACGCCTTCACGAGGTAAAGTTGTAATAACGTTGTCGTTAACTTGTACTTCAACTGCATCGTTGATAGTACGAGTAAGTTCACCGTTTTTGCCTTTAACTGTGACTTCCTGGCCTTTTAATGTAACTTCTACACCGGCAGGAACGTTTATTGGTGCCTTTGCTATGCGAGACATAGTTCCCCTCCGATTAAGCTACAAAACCAATGATTTCACCACCAACGCCTGCACTACGTGCTGCGCGGTCTGTCATTAGGCCTTTAGAAGTTGATACGATAGCGATACCTAAACCACCCATTACCTTCGGTAATTCGTCACGTCTCTTATAGATACGTAGACCAGGGCGACTTACACGCTGGATATTTTCAATAACAGCTTTGCCTTCGAAGTACTTTAACTCGATAGAAAGCTCAGGTTTAACATCACCACTTACTGCGAAGTCTGCGATGTAACCTTCATTTTTTAATACATTAGCTACTGCTACTTTCAGTTTCGAATTAGGCATCGTTACAGATACTTTCTTCGCTGACTGACCGTTACGGATTCGTGTAAATAAATCCGCGATAGGATCTTGCAAGCTCATAGTCTTACTCCCATGATTCTATTACCAGCTAGCCTTTTTAAGGCCAGGAATTTCACCGCGCATAGCTGCTTCGCGAACTTTAATACGGCTCATGCCGAATTTGCGAAGGAAACCATGTGGGCGGCCCGTAATGTTACAACGATTACGTTGACGTGCAGGGCTAGAATCACGAGGTAAAGCTTGTAGCTTAAGTACCGCGTCCCAACGATCATCTTCAGATGTATTAACATCACTGATGATAGCTTTTAGTGCTGCACGCTTTTCAGCGTACTGAGCAACTAGTTTAGTGCGCTTTGCTTCGCGCGCTTTCATAGAATTCTTTGCCATAACCCTACCCTTATTTCTTGAATGGGAAGTTAAACGCTTCTAACAACGCACGGCCTTCCTCATCTGATTTCGCAGATGTAGTGATTGTGATATCCATACCGCGTACACGGTCTACTTTATCATAATCAATTTCTGGGAAGATGATTTGTTCACGTACGCCCATGCTGTAGTTACCACGTCCATCAAAAGACTTAGCACTTACACCACGGAAGTCACGGATACGTGGGATAGCGATTGAAACCAAACGCTCAAAAAAGTCCCACATACGCTCGCCGCGTAGGGTTACTTTACAACCAATCGGGTAACCTTCACGCACTTTGAAGCCAGCAACAGATTTGCGTGCTTTAGTGATTAAAGGTTTCTGACCAGAGATAGCTTCTAGATCCGCAACAGCGTTATCTAAAATCTTCTTGTCAGCTAAGGCTTCGCCCACACCCATGTTTAATGTGATCTTTTCGATCTGAGGGACTTGCATGACAGAGCTGAAACCAAACTTCTCTTGAAGTTCAGCAACTACTTTGTCTTTATATACTTCATGCAGTTTCGCCATCATTCTACTCCAACTATTAGATAGTTTTACCAGTAGATTTAAAGATACGTAATTTCTTACCATCTTCAATCTTGAAACCTACACGATCTGCTTTGCTCGTTTCCGAGTTGTAGATCGCAACGTTTGATACGTCGATAGACGCTTCTTTCTCAACAATACCGCCAGCTTGGTTCAACTGTGGAACCGGCTTTTGGTGTTTCTTGATTAAGTTAATGCCTTCGACAAATACTCGACCAGACTCGGTTACAACTGAAAGCACTTTGCCGCGCTTACCTTTGTCTTTACCTGCTAGTACGATTACTTCGTCATCACGACGGATTTTTGCTGCCATGATAGACTCCTTACAGTACTTCTGGGGCTAGTGAAACGATTTTCATGAACTTTTCATTACGAAGTTCGCGAGTCACAGGGCCGAAAATACGAGTACCAATAGGCTGCAAGTTATCATTTAAGATAACAGCCGCATTGCTGTCGAAACGGATCAATGAACCGTCTGGACGACGAACGCCTTTTTTGGTACGCACAACTACCGCGTTTTTAACATCACCTTTCTTCACTTTACCGCGAGGAATCGCTTCTTTTACAGAAACTTTAATGATATCGCCAATCGCTGCATAGCGACGGTGTGAACCACCAAGGACTTTTATACACTGCACTTTGCGAGCGCCGCTGTTATCAGCAACTTCCAGCTGAGTTTGCATTTGGATCATGTTAATGACCTCCGGTGTAGTAATTACAACTTGTCTTAAATTTGTTTAAAATCAAGACATTTCGATTGAATTCCACTCAAAAAACATACTAGATGTCTCTTAAGGGCGGGCAATTGTATCAGCATTGAGGGGGGAGTGGTAGGTTATTTTTTAATTAATTTAATGCGGAGGCTAAATTAGAAACTGGTTATTTATGCTATCTATCTAAATTACAGGTGGTTACAAAACAAACAAGGCACCGTAGCGATGCCTTGTTTTATATCAGTAATTAAAATTAGCCAAACAAACCTTTTAATTTGTCTTTAATTTTGTCTTTAGCTTTTTCTTTTGCTTCATCTTTAGCCGGACTGCCTATATCTAATTTTATACCAACATCATGGAATGGGCCTTTTATCCTCAGTGGAATTTTAAAGCCAGTGCTATCATCAGTAGTACCTTGACCTTCAATAGAGTCAACGAGACCTGTTACTAGGCGGTAATTAACCAGAGTTTGCGGCAAATCAACGTCTCCTTCACCTGAAATGCGTATTAAAGGGCTGATCAACGATAAATCAGTATTTTTGCCTACGCCATTGGTAAAGTTAAAACTACCCGAAAGCGCAGAGAAATCAGTTTTCTCAGATTCTTCAAATCCTGTATCTAGTCCCTCAGACACGGCATTAAAGTTGCCTTTAACTAGCTCTTTACCCTTACGCACCATTTCCGCTACGTTCGCCCCTTTAACCGCACCATCTGCGAACTTAAACCCTAATTTACCATTGAGCGCGTTTATAAACGTTTTTTGGCTTTGCCCAGTTGTAGTTAAATTCCAATTTAACGACCCTTTGCCCATTAACTTATCAAAGCCTGCAGCATCGCTAAGTAATGGCTGTGCGTCTATTTTATCTAAATCGAAGTTGGTTGCTATTTTATAAGGGGTATTTTGAGCATTGATAGTCACCACCCCTTTACCTGTTCCTTCATAAGCCGCAAAGCTGTCTAAACTTAATTTAGCAACGCTATTTTTTAGTGCCACAGTAAACTGGTTTGCGCCGAGTTTAATATCGTTCGCTTTTAAGCCACTTGAACGGACAATCACATTTGCATCTAATGCATTCAAGCCACTTAAATCAATTTTAGTATCATCCCACGCTATTGGCTCTGCACGCTTAGAGTCGTCTTTTGCAGGGACTTCTTTTTTAGCTACGGTTTCAGGTAAGTAAGGATTTAAATCAAGCATGCCTAAGTCAATATCAGCATTAACAGCTAAGCGACTGCCTAAATTTAACTTACTTTTACCTTTAATCTCGAGTGCATCGAGCGTTGCTACTAATTCAGTTAAGTTAAACTCTTCACCGAGTAAGTGCATTTCGGCATTGATGCTAAAGGCGTTAAACGCATTGTTTTTAGCGTTTAAGTCAACTCCTTGCCAGTTAGCAATATTTTTAACCGAATCACCGTTAAGTGTTAAAAGTCCTTTAATGTCTTGGCCTTGTTTGGCTATGCTACCATCAAACATTAGATCTACTAAACGTGAGTTAAGCGTTTGCTTTACATTAAATGTGGCGCCTTCAATCGCTTTCGCTGGTGTATTAAGTTTTACATCAAGCTCAAATCGCTCTTGCATATAAGTAATAGCACCGGTTACTTCAAGCTGTTTACGCAGTGAAGGCAGTAATATAGCCAGTTCTAAATCGCTAATTTGTTGTTTAGCACCCGTTTGACCATCTAAATAAGTAAATGACCCGCCATAAATAGCGACTTCACCTAATTGAATATCAAAGTTTTCAGGTAGTTTGACTGCCTCTCCCGCTTGAGTTTGTTGCTCTGGTTGCTTGGCCACAGCATCAAATAACTGCCAGTTTGCTTTGCCGCTTTTATCGGTTTCTAGCAGAATATTTGGTTCATTAATGACAAACTTTTCTAGTTTCAGTTCACCACCAAATAGCGAAAACCACGGAATATGAATTGCCAGTTGCTGCATGCTTGCCATATCAGCGCGTGAGCCCGTTTTCATATTGGCAAAGTGCACATCTTCAAGCTCAAGTTTTAATGACGGAAAAACAGATAAGGTTTTGTCACCTTTAATGGTCAGAGCTCGCCCTGTGGTTTGCTCTACCTGTTGCGAAACTTTGTTAAAGATTGCATCGGTAGGGATTAAAAACGGCGCTGCAACGATTAAAGCAACAAGCAATAACAGTATAACGCCAATAACTTTAAATAAGGTTTTCATGATGGTCCTTTCAAATGTGCAAATAATACTCTTATCATAGCGGGAGTTAGCATTAAAATCATGTTATAGCTATAAAAAAGCCATTTCCTCGCTGTTACACCTGCAATATAAATTCACCTTGAAACATTTTGATACCTTTAGGTTACAAAAATAACTTGACCAAATGATACCTCAAGGTTACATTGATACCTGTAGGTTACAAAAACACAAATTAAAACTTTCACAGGATGGATATTATGAAACAACAAGATATTAAAACCGAAGAAAAATTTATGGCGCAAAACGCATGGTTTTCCATATTCATGGGTGTAACTTTACTAATTATCAGTGGTTACCCCATACTTAATCACACATCAGTACCGTTGTTGTTTTTAGGAAGTGCAGCTTTTCTTGGCTCATTCTTTATGTTTGTGATCAGAGGCGGTTTTACATGGAAATTAAGTTACCGCCTGACTTATAAAGATGAGTATTTAAACACCATAGATACGATTGCCTATAAACATGTTGTACTAGCACTGTTATTTAGCATGGGCACAATATATTTATGCTCTGACAGTCTCGCGTTACAAGTATCGCATAGTATGATGGCTACTTTTTACTTAGCTGTTATGAGTTTGGTGTACGGTATTTCCATCCTTTGGCAAAGTCGTGATTAGGAGTTAATGTGCAAAACCATATAGCAGAATTTCGCAAAGCCGCGGGGCTATCGCAGCAAGAACTAGCCGATGCGATTAATGTTTCGCGCAAAACCATTAGTACGGTCGAAACATCGCGCTTTACACCGTCGGTGATCATTGCGTTGAAAATAGCACTGCACTTTAATACCTCGGTTGAGAGTCTATTTATACTCGATGAGCACGATTAATACAGCAATGATGCAATCTTGAGATTTTCAGAACTATCTTGATTGCATCCCTTCTATTCTTCGGTATGATGCACAGCCCTGTTGTTTTAGGGCGTTTTGCGCTAAAATTGAACAACATGAAAAATGTATCTAACCGGAGTACCATCAGGCATGAAAAAACTGCTCATTTCACCTTCACAAATGGCATTAGGCGAACAAGAAGGCCAGATTTATCAAAATATTTTAAAACAGGCTTCTGAGATCAGCTTAAATCTGATGGCGGTGAAAATAGAAAATCATCCTGAAGACTTCTTAGGTTGGTGTTATGAGCTATTAAGTGCAAGCCGCGACCGTATTAATTACGACTTACTCGAAAACCAACAATTACCACTATTAAAAAAGCTGCATGACCAACTTATTTCAGCCATTAGCTTTTTACAGTTAAAAACATTACGGGTAGCACCTTGGCCAGTAGTGAGTATGTTTGTAGAGCAACATAAAGAACTGGTGGCACTTGATGAGCAATTACGTTTAACTACTTATATTGCAGGCCTACGTGAAAAGCCGTTAAAAGATATGATCCCTGAAGATTTACTCGCTTTTAGCGGTAAGCATATGGCATCACTCGACCCGAGTACTTATAACTTTGATGTAGAATGGTTTGCCTCTACCAAAAGCGCCAAAGGTTTTCACCAGATGCTGGCTGATTTGCCAGGCGCATTCGACGATGCCCTTAGCAACATTCCACTTGAGGGTGATGTAGCGATAGGTGATTACCAACAATTTGTAATCGCTTACTTGAGTGCATTTAATGGTAGTGATGAAAAACCAACTCTGGCGCCTGCCACCCGCTTATTAGCAATGCGCCGCCCTGATGTGTTTACTCCAATTAGTAACAGTCGCTTAGATGCACTTTGCTCCGCACTTGGTATCACCAAATTAAATAACCGTGACTTTGAGCGTTACTGGCAAGATGTAGTACAAAGCATTCACG
>UEXM01002515.1_pt1 | contig 12913 bp, 7 predicted proteins | sample 1796661 | NCBI WGS metagenome assembly UEXM01 (sample SAMEA4772469, study PRJEB27181) | metagenome | reverse complement strand
TCTGTTGTCTCAAAGCGTTTACTGTCATTATAATTAAGCTGTACTTTACCGCCTTCAGTAAACATAGCATAAGTTGCGTTAACTGCACTATTAACAAATCGCATATTAGATGCGCCGCCAATGTATAAATCACCATTGCCGTTTTCAATTATTTTACTATCGTTACCATCATGGTAAATCTGTAGGTCAGACCCAGCACCGAATATGGCTTTGTCGTTGTCACCGAATGACAAGTCGCCTGACATTGTACTACCAGTCTGTAATACAGCACCACTTAATGAAGCATAAGCCGCTACCCAAGTAGAACCTTCGTACACTTTCATAGTGTCATCAGTGCTGTTGAAATAGAGACTACCAGCAACCAATGCGTTTCCGTCGTTGTCTACTGATGGATTGCTAGACTTTACACCTAAGTATCTATCGTCAAAGCTATCTAGTGCCGCTAAAGCCGCATCCTTAGAAGCTGATGCCGCTGTTGCAGAACTAGCCGCCGCTGTTGCAGAGTTAGCCGCATTTGTTTCTGCGCCTGTTATTGAGGCCGCACTTGCCGCACTTGCTGTTGCTGAGTTTGCACTTGCAGTAGCTGAGTTTGCAGAAGATGTAGCTGAAGTTGACGCTTCGCCAGCTTTTGTATTCGCTGTTGCGGCTGAATTAGCAGAAGCTGTAGCACTTGAAGCACTATTAGTTTCTGAAGTTGCCGCGTTGGTTGCTGAAGATGCCGCCGCATTCTTTGAATTTAACGCATTAGCTTCAGATGTTGCCGCCGCGCTTTGAGATGCACTCGCTTCATTAGCTTTTGTTGTTGCTGTAGTAGCTGAGTTTGCACTATTAGTTGCACTTACTGCGCTATTATTGGCTGATACAACAGCTTCAGCGGCTTTAGTTGTTGCTACGGTTTGACTAGAGTTAGCTGATGTAGCACTTGATGCACTTGCCGATGCACTATTTGATGATGATGTAGCACTATTAGCGGCATTAGTTTCTGAAGTAGAACTTGCGCTTTCAGATGCAGATGCGGCATTTTTAGATGCTAAAGCTTCTGCGGCACTTGCAGAACTCTCACCAGCTTTTGTAGTTGAAATAGTTGCTTGAGCTGATGCTGTCGATGCCGATGCTGATGCTTCATTAGCTTTAGTTGTAGCTGTAGCGGCGTTAGTATCTGCAGTTAACACTTCAGCCATGTTAGTTGCTACTGAGTTAATGTTAGTTGTGTTACCAGCTACTGTAGTTACGTTAGTTGCAATGCCAGCTACTGTATCAATATTAGTTATGTTTGCGTTTATTGTGTTGATAGCACTATCAGCTCTATCTCTACTTTCTTCAGCTATTAACCTATTTTGTTGGTGTGCTAAGTCTAAGTCAGCTTCAAATAATGTTGAGCCATCTGTGAAATCTACAAGAGCGTTTAGTGGTGTAACACGTTTTATGATAACTTTAGCACCAGAAGCTGGTGTTGAAGCTATGTTGATTGTTGTTGTGTTTACAAATGTAAAAGTTGGAGTTGTCCCATTTACGGTAACAACTACGTCTGCTTGGTTTATGTATGTGAACGGTATTTGAAACTGGTTCGTCGCACCGTCAGCGACATAGTTTACAATGGATGCCATCCATATCTCCTATATTGTGATAAGACCTCGCCGAAGCGAGGCCGTTGTAGTTGTTAATCGAGTCTTAGATTATCCAGAATTGTCTCTGGTTTTACTGCAGGTTTATTACGCTGACTGTTTCTTAGGAACTTCCTGTAAGCCTTTGTTTGCTCACGTATAACTGGATATTCTTTCATCAACTGTCTTAACGCTTTATCCCTGTACCGCTTAATTTCTCTATTAAGCATAGCTACCCTGTGACTTTCTGAAGCTGATACTAGACCGTAATCTTCACCGTCTTTATTGTATCTTTTACTTTTGATAACTCTTTGTAGTTTTTCATTTAAAGTTCTTGAGCCAGATTTCATTGAACCCATTAATTGATTCCAACGTTCTACCTGATCTGCAGTAAGCTCTACGCCTTTTACTTTTCTGGTTGCACCTTGAAATCTATACCCTAATTTACGCATTTCTTTGTTAATTAAAGCTGTGCCAACATCTTTCTCTTGAAGTCCCTTTTTAGTAATATGCACGAAACCTTTAAGTCTATCAGGTGTGTCTAAAGGTTGTCCGTCTATCCAACTGTATTTGATAGTAAGACCATCACGACCAATTCCTGATTGCTTCTTTAACTTATCTAAGTAGCTTCGAGTATCACGTAAATATTCATCATTCATATTACCTCTCTGGTTTGTAAAACTAGACAACGGTAGTAATGATGCCATTCGTTGCTTAAAGAAGTTCTCGATTTCCCAAGGGCTATCTTTTGAATTCATCAAGCTAACTGTATCAGAGATACCTTGTAGGTATGTTTTAGATACAATGTTATTACCTGCCGCCGCTACAAACATAGCCATCATGTCTGTTGCATCGTTATCTGCCATTTGACCTGCTACAATCATTTCATTGATATCGGCTACGATACCAAACGATGTAGTCCAAGGGTCTAATCGAGCATAACTAACCCAGTGTGGCTTTTCATCTGTACCAAAGTTAATTGAATACGGTTGCCAATCCTTTGACTCACGCCATAATTTAGCTAGTTTTGGGTCAGTCGGACCACCTCCAGATAGCTTATTATTAAGGGCGAGAGCTGATAGAGTACCATAAATAGCAATACCCATAGCCATCTTACCTCTAGCTTGCGCTCTTATAGATGGGTCAGCGTTATTTAATTCATCTTTGTACTGCTTTCTTAATAGATTAAACGCTGGTGTTCTATCTATAGCTTGGTTTAAGATATTCATTGGTGTTTGTATGAACGGTGTTAACTGTCTCATTAACGGGTGTTTATTTACAAACCCTTGGAAGTTTCCAGAGAATGTTCCTTTTTCTAGTGGCTGTGTAAATGTAGCCTGTCTAGCTTCTAGTAACGCCGCTGATGAATAACTACTATTCTTGTTAGCAGAACCAATAGCATTCTCAATGAACTTCTCTTTAACTTTAGGGTCGTCTACAACTCTGCGAGTTATAACAGCATCCGACCAAGCTTCTTCAGCATCTATCTTTGTGACAAATGCTTTTTCGAAAGTATCTTCAATCCACTCACGTCGATTATTAAATCCAGCTTTTTGTATATCTCTGATATCCATGTAAGCCGCGTCAGTAGATATCTTAGCTTGTAGATGTGACCTGTAAGAAAGTTGCTTAAAGAATTCATCTTCAGCTCCTAACATACGAGAAGGTATAGTTAACGCTTTACCTAGTATGTCTAACGTCCCACTCTTAACACCAAGATATTCAGATGATATTGCACGGGGGTTGGTACTCTGCATTGCGTTATCAACCTTAACACTTTCATCTAGTATAGGCTTCATGTTGTAGCCAGACCTAGCCGCTAATTGTATGGCATCAGAAAAGTTAGATATATAATATGTATACATCTTCATTGCGGTCTTAGCTTCTTTTAAGTTTCCACCCATAACCGCACCTATTGCGCGTTCTGTAGGTCTCAACATAAGGTTAACACTGTTTGAAGTCATATTGAGCATATGTGTAGTTGGACCACTTAAAATTGAGTTAATCCAATACTCATTCAGAACACGTAACCACTTACGTTCTGCCGCTTTAAATATAGTCTTGGTACGCTGTTTACCATTAGTAACTTTAGCTAATTCTTGAGCTAGTTTTCTTACCTTCTCACTACCACCAAACATATCAACTCTATTTACAAAGTCAGTACCAAGAGAATTGTCAGTGACAACTCTACCTGCACTTGTTGCTCTAGCCGCTGATGTCTGCAGTGACTTAACGTTTGCTACTACTTCCATAGTTGCTTGCATCATATCTACAAACTTATTTTCATCGACTTCTGTAAGTGTGCCAAGTTCTTTCTTTTCAGTCATTTCTTTTGAAAGTCTACCAACTTCATCACTCATAGATTGTATGGCAAATTTACCTGCAACTATCTTCTCAGATAAATCTCTTGTGATAGTTTCAGTGATATTTAGTTCTTTAATGATGTTGTTAGGGTTTGTGCCAGACGCATCTGCAATATATTTAATTGCACCTCTATGTACATCATCAAGTGTTTGAGGCTTATCTAGCTTCATCTTTTTGAATGTTTTAGACTCTCTCAGTACAGTCGTGAATTCTTCAAGAATTTTAGCGGCCTCGATTGGCTGGTTCATATTTCTTGAGTTAAAGAATGCACCATCTTCAATAGATACTAATTCAGTGTCACCATTTTCAAATGCTCTTGATAAAGCTTTTTCAAAATCTTCTTTCTTAATTAAAGGAACTTTAGCTTTTGGCTTGATTACTTTAGGCTCTACTTGTGCCTGTAGTATCTCACTTTTTGCTTCGTCAGATGTCTTTGTTTCTACGTCTGCTTTAGGTTTAGCGTCAGGTATATCAAGATTACGCATGGCTTCTGCAGGGTCATCTGCCGCTAACGCTTCCGCTGTCTTAGCATTTAATTCGTTTTCAGCTTTAATCTCAGCTTCTGTCTTAGGGACTTCTACTAGATCATCACTAGCTTCATCAGCCTTAAACTTAGTGCCATCAGGTGCTTTAGCTGTACCATCGTCATTAACTACAAGCTTCTCAGGTTTATTCTTTTGAGTTTCTATCTCAGTTAATTCTGCGTGTGTTTCATCTAGTTTAGCCGCTGTTTCATCAGATACTTTACCTAGTTTCTTTATTTCTGCTTTAGCTTTACCGCCAAGCATATGGAATTTCACACCTTTAATAATACCTTCTAAAGCTAGTCCTGTAACACCACCTTCAATAGAATTGCGTAGCCTGTTTTCCCATTCGGGAGCATCTACATCCATTGCCAGTGCTTCAGTTATTGGGTTCGCTAAAAAGCTATCTTCAATAAGAGATGATATGTTAGCTTCATATGGGTCAAACACAGTAGCATCAACGATACCACCTTTAAGCATTGCACCCACAAAAGTCTTTGCTCCACCAAGTGCAACAAATCCTGTAACAAACTGTGAGATACCTTCAGTAAAACCACCAATCATGGTTTCACGTTCATCATCAATAATGTTTAAGTTTTCTACAGCTTTAGTGATAATGTCTTGATCTAGCTTATCTTTGTTAGCTACAACCTTTTCCCTATCCCAGTAGGTAGGTATCATACTATCAGCTTTACCATCACCGTCATTGTCTTCCCAGACTAAACGACCTGTACCAAGCTTATCTTCTACCCACTCACCAGCACTATTAACTGTCTGTGCTGTTTCGTTGATAGCACCTTCGATACCGTTTAAGATACCTTCGCCCATGTCAGCAAGAGTACCAAAGAAACCAGTACCTTCTGGTTCAGCTTCTACAACATTAGTCTCCTGTACTGCCTCAATAACACCAATAGTCGAATTATATTTATCCTGACCGTATTTGGATATGAAGTCTGTAGAAGACAGCAAGCCGCCTTTAAGACGCTGTTGTGCGTCTTTGAATTCTTCTTCTTCCATTTTATAATCTTTCTATTAGTTATTAAGGTCTGTTGGTAATTCCTCTAAAGGAGTTAACAGATATTGATATTTAGCAATAATCATGCTGAATTGGTTCGTTGAAAGTAAATCCATTTCAGCAGGGCTTGGAAATCTTCCGCCGTTTTCCTTTTTGAATAAGGCAACTCCTAGTCTCATTTGCGCCCTATATTCTGCCGCGACTAAGACTGATCTATGCGCTCTAGCATCATCATAATCTTCCACGTTACCTTTGATGACCATTTCAATTCTTTTCATCATCTCACGTTCAGTAGATTGCCCCACGAAATCTAAACCAAGTTCATCATCTAACTCAGGGTTATATTGAGACTTCCAGATATTTAGTTTTGCGTTAACACCTTCTACAGTAACCTTACCTTCTTCTGAGTATCTTAAAATAATATCAGAAGCTTCTTCAATGGTTTTAGCTTTACTTAAAGCCGCATCTAAATTTAGTTCACTTTCTGCAGTTTTATTTTGTCCACCAAGTCGTTCAGCTTTCTCCATTGACCTTAAAGTATTGGTATAAGATATTGCTAATGATGTGTTTTTCTCTTCGGACGACATTTTTAAATCAAATATTTGACCTCTTAAAAGTAGTTCATTTTCTGGTGTTGGGTCGGTCACATAATCAATAAGGAATTGTGCGGAGTTTGCACGAATTACTTCATTCTGTTTGTCTAATTCTTTTTCTTCGCTAGCAATCCTAGCGTTCTCTATCTGTATAGATTTAGTGATAATCGCGTTTTCTTTTTTCTTATAATATAAAGAATTACCTACAACATCTGTACCAAATTTAGTGTTTTTAAAAACCTCTAAGACTTCTAAATCACCAGTTTCTTGTACGTGCATACCAACAGCATCAATTATTGTGTCTAATACTCTACCGTTATTTGCACCATTTACTGAATATTTGGCGGCTGTTTCTTCTAACCATACACCAAACATCCCACGGTTTGTTATATAGGACATTTCATCCATATCATCAGTAAGCATAGTGGAAACAGCTTCGTATACCTCGTTACCAAGTTGTTTGTAGTTTTCTTCTTTCTGCCATTCGATATGTTTATTCTGCCAAGATTGTCGAAATAATTCTTCTGCTTTTGCCGCAGACGTACCAAAGTTAGTTGCCATCTCTACATCAGAGAATTGTGACATACCGTTAGCTTCTACGAAATCAGCTTGGAAATCACTAATAAACTTATTAACTACATTAGGGTCATCGTTATGATGTAGGTTTTCAGACGCTAATGCGGCCTCTAGTTCACCTGTGTATCTCATAGCTAACGTGTTCATCTGTGACTCACGATAACCTTTTCTAAGATAAGGGCTTGCGCCTTCTGGTATTAGACCTTCCTTAACAGCTTCGCCCATAGCAATTCTGTTTTCTTGATATAATCTCGTACCTTCTTTGTACGCCGTTTCGTCTGCACGTTTTTGATTATTGGCTTCGTTACGTTTAACCTTTGGGTCTAAACGATTTAACATTTCTGTTAACTTAGCAAAGTCATTATTCTTAACTGGCTGTACATATGTTTCTACAACTCTAGCAGTAGGAGATGTATTTGGTATTTGGTTTTCGAATGGATTTCCCACTACTGGTCTTGCCATAATATTCTCCTATCCTATATCGAATGTTCGTTGAGCGTTTTTCTCATCCATATCCAACTTATAGTTTGCTAAAGGTTCTGCGACTGCAAATAGACTTTCAGCAAAGCTTGGTGGTGGGTTTGAGTTTATTCTGTTTTGCGCTTCAGATTGGAAAGCAAGTTTATCCATTTCGTTCTGAGCTTGCATACCTTTAAGTTGACTATCAACTCTTGCTGTCATTACACCTTCAGAACGTTCAAAATCATTTATAAGCTGGTCAACGTTTCTACCTTGAACCCCAGAACCACCAGCTACAGCTAACGCTGTCCCTTGTGATTTCATGGCTTTTAAATCAGCATCTTGTTTTATCTCAGATGCTTTATTTTGTTCTTGTAATAGGCGTAAGTTCGATTGCTTGCTCTTTATAAAATAAGCATCTTTAGAGGCTTTAGCGACTGCCGCCGCTTGGTCTGCTTTTGCTTTTTGTTCCATTACTGCGCCACCTACTTTTAGGGCAGTCATTATGGTTGCTGGGTCACACATTTTTATTAATCCTTACAAATTCGTAAAAGGGTCTGCTTTCAGCCCCGTAGTTTTCGTGCTTGTTGATGAACGTAAAGCCCATCCAATCAAGCCATTTCATATGGACAGTGTTTCGGGCATCTACACAGTTATATAGTAATGAATAGTCCTGACCTAAGTAGGCCAAAGCTTCTTTACTGTTTCGCAAGAAAGTCATCTGGTATTGATAGATGTCATCTGTAGCGCACATCCAGACGACCCCTGCGTTTTCTAAATCAGATTTTACCACACCACACAGACCTACACGCTCACCGTTAGGTGAACGTAGGGTTAGTGTTATATCTCCTATATCAAGGCCATTATGAAGAACGCCTAGAGGCTCATTACCTGTTGCCGCTTTACATTCTTCATAATCTGCTTGTCTTAATTTAGGAGCGATAAAATCTACATCTTCCACCGTTGTTGGTGTTAGTAGTTTATTATCCATTTACTCTTCTACTTCTGAGGTGCATATTGCCTTCCCATTCTGCCGATAAGAATTGGCAGGGTAGGTGGCTATCACTCTCTATTAATACTCGTATTCGTTCAGCTTTAGACATAACTGGAAACCTAAAGTCTCCACTATCTAATGCTGTAGAGCCAAGTAAGTTAGAACCACCACCAATAATACGACCTGTGAAGATGTACTCTTGTGCTTGTGAGTTTTGTTTTTGTATAACGCTGACCTTAAAATCACCACTATCTTGATATCTTAGTAGCCAATGTTTGATCTGCAGTCGTCCACCAGTAATCGCAACACGTCCACCAGATGCTGTAGGTTCTTTAAGCGTAGGCTCAGAGAACTCATAAGTCATAGTATAACGTTCACCTACATAAAATTCTGTTGATGTATGATTACCTGATATGATAATTGTTGTACCTGACGCGCTCACATTAGTTAACACAGTACCTTGATTTGTACCTCTAGTTACTACAACTGGATTAGTCATAGAATATGGAGTTGTTATTGTTGTTTGATTAGTTGAACTATTATATGCTTTACTAACTTCTGCGTTAGATAATCGATAGTCTAATCTGGTAACATAATCTTGATTACTGTCACTTCTACCTGCATCAAAATGCATTTGCATTAATAGCGTTTTACCTGATTTATTTAATACAATGTATAATGTACTTTCAATAAATTCAGCGTTTAATACTTCTGCACCATTGAATGTATATTTAGACCATGATGATTGCATTTTCTCACGCCCAGCCCAGTGATACTTATATAAGAATATTGTATCGGTAGCTAAAGAAGACATCATAACTAGAGCATTCTCAGCGGTACTAGCCGCTAATTTAAACACCCCATCAGGTACATACTTAGCTACGTGAGATGTAATATCTGTAGCGTCTGATCTATCTGTGTCATCAACAACATAATATTCTCTAACTGATGTGAACCCACCACGCTTGGCAGGGAAGTACACAACACTCCCAGCACTCACTGGGCTTGTAGTTGTATTAGCTTCATATTCGGTTGTTTGACTTATGGAAGTATTCTTAGGTGTAATAAAATCACCACCCTTCAGAATAAACTGTGTCTGATCAGAGAATAGTAATAATTTACGGTCAAACGGCACAGCGTGTTTCAATGTAGAAACCTTAACGTGACTAGCCGCTACGTCTATCGGGTCGTTATCTAAAAGACTTCTAGCAGTCGTTGCAAAGAAATCAAAGTAATCTGAAGTCCTCGACATAATAACATTCTCACCTGCCAGCACTCCAAAGCGGTTCTGAAAGAAGAATACATCTGTAATTTTCTGTCCTATGAATGATGGGCTGGCTATGGATATTTCATCACCTACAGCTCTATCGCCCCAATTTGCTTGTTCAAATGTGAATGTTCCATTTGCTTGTCTTATTAAAAGATGAGGCATTGTTGCGGCGTTTAGTTCGTATTCAATATTAGGTTTAGCCCACTCAATCCATACACCAGAACCTATTTTATTTTGTGTTCCGTTATCACTTTCAAATTTTACATAATAATCATCAAAGTCATTTGTCTGATCACCTTGTACGTGTGCTATATAACCATCAGGAGCATTTGCAGGTAGGTCATCAAACCTTTGTACTGTACCTACAGTTGGGCTTAGACCTGTATCTCCTAAACTATCATATGTAGCTAGGTCGAATTGTGCATTACCTGCCTTGGTTATAACAACTGTTGAACCATCAGCCTGTGCTGTAAAGTTAGAAACACTATTAATTGCTGTAGCTAGTGCCGTGGCAATTTCATCTGTACGTGTTTCAACTTGATCTGTTTCAGATGTTACGTGGTTAGCGGCAACACTACCGTCTAAATATACAGTGTATCTTTGGTTATAATCACCCTGTTTAACAGCTATTAACCCTGTGAATGGGTATGTAGGAGTTAGCTGTGTACTCATTGCTGTTGTCTGTGTTGAGTTAACAATGAATGTATAGTCAGCAACTGTAACAGCTCTAAAATCAGTAGCTGGTGTTGTACTGTTTAGGTAAGCAGTACCATTAGGGTAAGTAACGGTTTTCTGATTACCAGCTAGGTCATAGATAGAAATCTGATTACTAGCGTTAATAAACATAAAATAACGTTCTGATATGTCCCTATTTATTAAGTGTGTGAATGACCCCGTTGTTGCGGAGTTACTCATTGTCGCCACGTATTCTAGCGGTGGTCGCTTTTGTAGACCCTCAACAAGAGAAGGGAACGCATTAACCTGTTGTTCAGCTTGAGATGATAATCTTAGAGCTGGAGATTGTTGCGATATACCTTGTACCAAGTTGGGGATAGCAGAACTTATCATACCCATTAGATCATCCTACGGTTATTTCCACGGTTCATTACACGCGATACTGAATAGCTATCCATCATGTTATAATCCGCTGTATCTCCTTCAAAATCTTTTAGATCAATCAGGGCTTTTTGTTCATCTCTTGATACCATCTTACTAATGGTTTCTGAGTTAAGCATACGGTCTGAAAATATACGTGCGGCTCTTGTAGTGATGTACCGTTTAGCTACATCAGGCAGTGCCAAGAAGTCTCTATAATATACGATTGTTGCTTCAACACTTGCTTGGAATTCTAAAGACCTAGCTGTTAAATCAAACAACTTTCCATCTCTCTCGACTGTATTGAAGTCTGGTGTGTCTATACGTGCAACATCTGCAGGTATAACAATTTGGTTAAATTCGTTACGACTAAGCACGACTTTATCTTCAGTATTAAAGTGCCAGCCTTGAGCTTGAACCTCACGGCTTACCTCAGTCAGCACTTGGTTAGCGATTGTTACATCTGTAACCTGATTACCTGTAAGTGTGTTAACAGGAGCTTCGCCGATTGTAGTCAGCAAAACGTTGACCGCTTCTAGTTCGGTCATAGACGTTGGTTTTGTCATGATGTCCTCATTTAAAAAAAAGGGTTGACCCGATTAAAGGCCAACCCAGAATTAGATTAAGCAGTTTTGATTTCTACTGAACACTCAGGACGCAAGATGCCGTGTCCCATTGCGTACTTCGCCGCCATTAATGTACCTTGGTACATAACTTCGAAGTCACCAGATGTTCTTTCAACAGCTAAGTCCATTAACTTAACAGTACCCAAAGCTTGCTTCTGCATTACAACTGCCGCTGTAGTTGAGAAGTTACCGTGATAAGTGTTGTTCTCACCAGCTACTGCTGATACGTTTGTTGATGGTACATTGTTTGATTTAACAATATCAATACCAGCAACTTTAAGAACTGTACCGTCTGCATAAACACCAGCACCACCGAAGTCACGGTTGATTACGTCTGTTGTTTGTACAAGGTTGTAGTATTGTGCTGGTTTCACGATAGCAACACGTTCGTTCTCTGGAACGTCTTTCTCGTCCATGATTTTAGCCGCTTCAAAGATTGATGCCGCTAATGACGCACCATTAGTCTTAGAGTCTGCGTCTGTAATAGCTGAACCGCCATTACCGCCAGTTACTGTTGCAGATGAGCGAGCCGCTAATACTGCTAACTGTAAGCAACGTACATCGAATTGCTTTGCAAGAGCCATACCCAATAGACGTGAGTATTCTGCACGTACATCGTAGTGGTTCTTAGCTTCATCAATGTTTGCGATGAATGTATCTGCAATCAAAACGTCATCGATGTTAACAACGATTTCGTTATGTGCAATTTTCTGTGTACCCAATAATGGTGTACCTACAGTGTGGTATGCGGCATTCGCTTTACCTGTCACTGGGAATGATGCTGATTTACCAGACGCGATTGTACGCGATACGTGTAAATCTTTCATTACGTTTGTTTCGTCAAAAGCAGTTAAAACTTCACCAGCAAATACTTTAAGAAATAAAGCATTCGACTGCGTTGCATTAGCCGCCGCTAGGTTGACCGCACCGAGGCGCGATGGAGTTACGTTTGTCATTGTCTTTTCCTATTTGAAAATAATTTATAGATTTTAAGAATGACTTTCGGTCTCTTACTAGTCAGGGTTGTCATACGCATATGGCCTTGTCGTTCATTATCGATAGTCTCAACCACCCAAATTAGGTGTGTTAGTTATTTCTTAGTACCTTTTCCGTAAGGTTTTTTCTTAGACATAGTTACTCCTATAGTAGTATTGATGGGGATTTCTCCCCACCATAATAGTTTTAAAATACTGAAGACCGTCCTAGTTTTTCTTCAACGTCTTTTGTATACGCTGAGTCTTTACCGTATCGAGGGTCTTTCATAGCCGCTACAACTTGCGCTGTGCTACGAAATTCATCTTTAGATGCCGCTGATGCTCTACCTTGTAATAAGCTAGGCTCAGAACCTTCTGCCGCTTCACGTTTAGATGCAAGCCATTCGACTGCCATCTTTGCGTTCTCAGTCCCACCATCGACCATGTTGTTATACAACTCTAGTTCTTTGGTATCGAGAGATTGCTTTGCCCAATCAGTTAATTCTGCGTAACCTTCTTTACCACCAGCTACATCCATAACTGCGGCAACATCGGCTGTTGCTCCTGATTGCATACCTTTAATGTATGTTTCCACCATTTCCCGTGGATATCCCATACCTTCAAGTTCTGTGAAGCTATCGTCAGATAACTCACCGCCAGATGAGTATTCATCAGCAAACTTGGTAAAGCTGACAGGTTCACCTTTAGGTGTCTCAATGTCTGCTTCTGGTGTATCATTCGGTGATGACATCTTCTTCTCAAGTTCGCCGTATGATTTAGCCATATCTTCTGGTGAGCTAAACTTTTCGGGCAACCACT
>UEXM01002514.1_pt1 | contig 12915 bp, 6 predicted proteins | sample 1796661 | NCBI WGS metagenome assembly UEXM01 (sample SAMEA4772469, study PRJEB27181) | metagenome | reverse complement strand
AATCCTAGCAATACAGAAGACATAGACGAGTTAGACAAGCAAATAGTTTGTAACACTTGGGAAGAATATAACGAATATATAAAAAGTAAGAAATGAGTTTTTTAATAGCAGGTGCAATAATGGTTGGTGCAGGAGCGGCTAAAGCTATTTCTGGTGGTATACAAAAAAAGAACGCTAAGAAAAAAGCTGAAGAAGCACAACTAGAACTTGACAAAATGAAGGATCAATACAAAAACCTTGATACTTCTAATCCTTATCTAAATCAAGAAAACGTATACGAAGACTTAACAGTTAACCAGGAAGAAGCGCAGTTCATTAAAGAACAGCAAATGCAACAACAAGCAAATATACTTCAAGATCTTAGAGGTGCAGCTGGTAGTTCTGGTATAGCTGGTTTAGCTCAAACGCTAGCAAATCAAAGTTCTGTTAACGCTAGAAAAGCAGCCGTTTCAATTGGCAAGCAAGAGCAAGCTAATCAAATGAAAGAGAGAGCTGAGGCTGGTAGAATAAATCAGCAAGAAAGACAAGGGGATATTATGTCTAGAAATATGGAAGCTCAAAAAACAAAAGCTTTACTTGGTATGGCTGCTGATGAGCGGGCTACACAACAGAAAGCTGTTGCTGCGGCTGATGCTAAAATGTGGTCTGGTATCCAAGGAGCTGCTAGTGGTTTTGGTGGCGCGGTAACTCAGGCTGGAGGTATAGGCAATTTAATGGGCGGCGTTGGACAAGGGCAAAGTTTAATGAAGAACATGCAAATGACGAATAATATTGGCGATGGGTATCTTAACACAAATAATTATTCTGATCCAAACGACCCTTACTACTTACACACTAACGACCCAAACGATCCTATGTTTAACATGGGTCCTCACCCTTTAAATTTAAACAACAATGGCTAAGAAAACAGCGGGAGCAATAAGCGGAGGCCAAATAAACTTAGGTTTAAGTGGCGATATACTAAATAGAGTTAAAAAAGCTGGAGAAGCAGAAGCTGGGGTTGGTGAGTTTGCTAACCAAGGATTTTCAGGTGCGTTAGACAACGTGTACAACTACGGTCAAGCGAAGTTTCTTGAAGCTAAAACTGAAATAGAAAGCGAAAAAAAGAAGCAAGAAGAAAAAGCTGCGGCTGCTGAAAAACAATTTAACAAAGCTGCGGAAGACGTTTTAGCTGTTCAAGGCTCTCTGGGTACAAATTATTTTGACCCTGTGTACGACGAAGTGGAGCAACTAAAAGAACAGTTTTTAAACTCTACGTCTGAGAAAGAAAGAGCAAGAGTGTTTCAGGAAATGAACAGACTTAAAGCTGAAGTTGACGGTGTAAAAGGGCAGAGAGCTGACTTAGCTGATGCTCAAAACAAAGGACTACTTAGCAATCAAACTAACCCTGAAACTAAAGCTATGTTTGAAGCTTACCTTGGCAACAAGACAGAAGTTTTTTTAGATGAAGAAGGAAATAGAAAACACAAAGCTGTTGTTGATGGTAAAGAAGTTGTGTTCAGCCAAGACGATATAAACGATTTAACAAAGTACAAAGACACAGAGTTTGATGCAAGCTTGTCTAAACTTATGGAGAAATCTAAAAGCTCTGGTTTGTCAGGAGAGTATTTTGATATGGACGGTACCACAAAGCAAATACGAAACTCTATAACAAAAGATAACATGGGATCTTTAATACACGATCCAATGGGTGGTGGTAATTCTTTTTCTGACGACTTAAAAGATGGTATGGCTAATCTTAAGTATAAAGATTTAGATTTAGAGGGAGCCATTGAAAAACAAGATGGTGAAGATCACTGGTCGGATAACATTTCTGAAGAAGACTTAGACAAACTACACAAGGCTTTAACAGACCCTAACGATCCAAACTACAATCCCGATATAACAAAGTCAGCGTTAGAAAATTACTTTGTAGGCATTGTAGACCAACAAAATAAAACTACAACTAAGTACAGAACAACACAGGAGTTTGCTGACGCGACATTAGAGGGTGAATCTGCAGCTGTTAAGGCTGACGCTAAGAAAAATAAAGCTAATGAGCTAAACCCTAAGTTTGACCCTAAATCTTACAAATAATGAACGAAGAATATTTAAGAGGACTTCACGGTAGCCTAGGGCTAGATGATGACTACGACGTATGGATAGACGCTGTTAAAGACAATGAAGAATATCTACAGGGTTTACACGGTACGCTAGGCTTAGACGACGACTACGATACATGGAAGTCGGCAGTTTTTAGCGAAGGAAAAAAAGAAACGACTTCACAGGGCGATGCGACTGCGGAGTCCGAAAGTACGGCATCCAAATCGGAAGATGGTTCTTCGGCGGACAAGTATATTGACGACAATAAAATAACAGATGAAGATGTAGAGAAATTTAGCAGCAAGCGAAGTGAACAAGCGCAAAATCTAGAATCTCTTAGAGTAGCTTTAGATCTACCTGAAGGATCTACTGAAAAAGAAATATCAGATGCGTATCAAAAAGTACTAGACAGGGAAGATCAAATCGCCATGTCAGACTTTAAAGCTCCTGCTGATCATGTTGAGCTTACAGAAAAACTTGGTGAAGCAGGCTGGTGGGGTGCTTCTGGGTTTAATAAGTCTTACGAGGGCTCAGAACTTTATCAAGAGTTTAACAAAGAAACAAAGCAAGACGTTGAGTCTAGGGATGTATATAAAAGAAGTTATCTTCAAAACGAATCTCTTAGCGCGTATTTAGCTGAAAAAGATATAAGTCTTCTTGGACTTAGCGAAGAAGAAAAGCAGGCTAAAAAAGTAGAAATACTAAATACAGAAGGTTATAAAGAGTTTGCTGAAAACTACGAGTTGAGTGAAGATCAAATCAAAGAGCAAGATGAGTACGTAAATAATTCTTTTGTAGACGGCAAGGCAGAAAAACTTCTAGAAGACAAAATATTTGAAGACATTACAGACTCAATAGATGAAAAAACTGGCTCTGATTGGGGTGTTGGGCAAGTTTTATTTGATTATTACGAAACAGCAAAAAACCTTTACGGAGGAAAAACAGAAAGACAAGAACAAAGACAAGAGCTAGAAGACGAAGCTATAAAAGAATACGATCAATTAGACAAATCTATAAGAGAGAAAACTACACAAATAGCTGCTATAGAAAAAAATATGGTAGCCTCTTATAACGAGCTTACTGAACTAAACAAATGGTTTGATGAGCAAGACGTGGAAGAGTACGGAACGCAAGAGCAATTTGACGAGTACAATGCTAAGGCTTATAGATACGATCAAATAAGAAAATCAGCTAACATAGCTGAAAATAAGTATGGTAAAATACTAGACGAGTTAGAGCCGTTAAGCGAAGAGGCTGGAGAGTTGGAAACTTACCTTAAGGCAGTCACTAGAGATCCTAACTACGTAACGGCTTTGTATGGTAATTTAGCAAACTCCTCTATAGATTTAGCTCAAGGTGTTAGTGGTGTGTTTGATATGGTTTACCAAGCTGGAGCAAAAACTTACGAAGCCCTTAACGATGACACACTCAACGCGTTTTCTACTGTAAAAGCACCTAGAACAACAGGGCTGACAAAACTTAATAAGAGCATTGATGAGTGGCAAGAGGAAAATGTAACTAGTCAAATTAGAAAGCCAGTTCAGTTTGATCAAATTGAAAACGGGTATGACGCTGCAGAGTGGGGAGCAAATCTTTTTGCTACTCAAGCTCCACAGCTTGCTTTAATGACAGTGACAGGAGGAGCGTCTCTGTATGTTATGGGAGCTAGTAGTGCTGGTCAAAAATTTTATCAACTACAAGATCAAAAAGAAGAGTTTTATAAAACAGGAGGATTATATGGAGCTAACCATAGCTTTGGATCTATGGCTCTTAACGCTGCGTTTACTGGTACTGTTGAAACGTTGAGTGAAAGAGTTACTCTAGGAGCAATAAACAAAACAAAAGGTATATTAGGTGGTATTAGTAAAGGTGTAACAGCTAAGAGCTATGGTAGTTATTTAGCTAAAAACGTTTTTACTAGACAGAATTTAAAGAACACAATATTTGAGACTAGCGAAGAAGGTTTCAGTGAGGTTTTAGCTACTATGGGTGGTAATTTTGCTGACATGCTAAGTGGTGATAAAAACGTAAACATATACGATAATATAACAGAAAGCTTTATAAGTGGCAAAGCTATAAGTGCAGGTATACAAAGCCCTAGGCTTTACGCAGCATTAACTAAGCCTTTTAAAAGCGAAAAAACTAATATAACGACATCCACGATTGCTAAAAGGCTAAATGAAATATCTAACGATATTGTTAAGCTTCCAGAGTCTTATGAAGGAGATGATTTAAAAGCTAGAGAAGAAGCGTTATTGCAAGAATATTCTTCACTAGTTGAAGAGGCTAACTTGGCCGTAGAACAAGACATCAAGCGAGTAGATGTTTTAGAAGATTCTGAAAAAACAGAGTTAATAAACATTGAAAGACAAAGCCAGCGTTTAATAGATAAAGCAGCTAAAATAAAATCTAGTGACACGCTAACCCCTGAGGAAAAAAAGGCTCAGATTGAAGAACTTAATAAACAATATATTGACGGGCAAAGCTCTAAGCAAAAAATATTAAACAAATATCCTCCCAACGTAGTAAATAAAAAATACAAGCAGGAAGTTGAAGCTGTAAAAGCTTACGAAAAGCAATTAAAAGATAGAGGTGTTGTTGATGTAGACTTTGTTGAAAAAACTACACAAGAGTTTGAAGACATGATAGCTCAAGATCAAACCGGCAATCAGCTTAAAAGCAAAGCCGAACTAGAAGATTTTGTAATGCAAGCTGGCGGAACAGCCGTTGCAATGCAGGATATTATAGACGATCCAAACTCAACAGAAGCAGAAAAGCAAGAGGCTAGAGAAGCATTAGAATTTGAAAGTGATCAAACTATGGCTGGTGTTGGCATGCTAGACTTTATAGCTGGTAACGCTCGTAACTACGGAGCTATGGCACCTAGATTTGACGATAAAGGAAATCTTGTTGGCCTACAAATGAACATCAACAAAGGTACAGCTTTAACAGACGGACAGTTTAACGTTCCTTCTCACGAGTTTGTGCATGCTGCTTTTTACAACACACTTAAAGCCGATCCTGTAATGCAGGAAAAAATGGGTGGAATTGTTGACCAAATAATAGAAGATGGTGACATAGAGTTTTTACCTGGTCAAAAAGAAGCTTTTGACAAAAAAATAAACATGTACGAAGGTAATGTTAAAGGCGAAGAAAAACTAGCGTTTTTAACAGAATTTGTTAGAGGTAATAAAGCTAAAATAAAAGAGTCTGGTCTTCAAAAAATAAAAGGCATGTTTAGGCGCTTTGCTCAAAACTATTTAGGTAGAGATATTAAGCTAGACACTAATCAAGACATTGTAAACTTTATAAAAGATTACGACGTTTCAATAAAAAACAACAAACCTAGTCCAGCTATTATAGAAATGATGGAAAAAGGAGCTAATGGCAAGTTGTTTAAAGACGCTAGAACACCACAAGAAAGAAAAGATCAGATGATGTATTCTAAAGCTTTGGAAGCTAATATAGATTCTAATCCTGATCTTAAAGAAACTTTTGATCAATACACTCAAAATGAAGACGGTACACCTAAGTTTGAATCTCAAGAAGCTTGGGAGGCTAGCCCAGAGTATTGGGATGCATACTTTCAGATAGTTGAAGGTAAAGCTTTAGACGGTTTAATTCAAGCACACATGACTAGTAAAGGTTTACCGCCCGCGGCTATACGTGATTTTACTAGAAAAGTTAAAGAAAAAATTGGAGAAAGGTTTTTACCAACTGTAGACAAGAAAACGGGAGAAGTAAAACCTGACTCTGGCTACAGAGTTTCAAACGACAGTTTGTTTGGTTGGCTTACAGGTGTAGCCGGTGGTCAAGGTAAATCTATAATATATAGAGCTAAAGGTGATGTAATGGCAGAGTATAAAGCTGATATTACCTCAACAGCTCCATCGTTAGACGCACCTATTGGAGACGCTGGAACTATTGCTGATTTAATACCTAGCGATAGTTCTGTTATGGACGCTATAGAAAACGAAAATTTATCTATAGGCAGACGTAATGCTATTAAAGAAATAGCTCAAAACGAACTTGTAGCTAAAGATGAATTAAAGCTATCTCAAGACGCGAAAGATGCTATTAGAGACTTTGTAGCTGAAGCTAACATACCATTAGATGGTTTAACATACAAAGGCCTTAAAAAGCTTTTAGTTGAGTCAATGAAGGTGGATAAAAACGGTAAGTTAAAACCACCTACAAAAGAGTCTGACGTAGTACCTGTTGGTGCTTTGTACAATGTGTTAGAAATAACAGCTTCAGAGTTTGGTGTTGATCCAGCTAGAATTTTAGCAAATCAAGATTTAGACGCTAACCAACGTAGACTTGCTCAAGAAAAAATACTAGACTTGTCTATAAATCCAGATGGTAGCTTTAACGACATACTATTTCAGTTATTACCAGAAGGTGAAACAAGAAGTGGTGAAGCAACCGGTGTAGCTAACACTAAGCTTGGAGATTTTTATACTACAGGTAATAGAGTAAAAGTTTCTGAGGGCGCTTCTAAATCTTTGGGTCAAAAGCTAGAACAAAACAAAAAAGCTAGAATTACTAAAAAAGAATTTTTAGATAAGTTTGGCATTAATGAAGACGGTACGTTTAGAGCTGGCACTAGTGCTGATGGAGCTATAAGAGCTTTAGTGGTTCAAATGGCTCAGTTAAACGCTAATCAAGAAGCTAGAATAAATGCGTTAGAGAACGGAACAGCATCGGAAGCTGTAGCCGCAAAGCTTGGTGATGGTAGAAGTGTATTAGCATTTAGCAAAGCTTCTAGCGAAGTTCTTGATAACTTTAATGAAGTTGTTGAAACTGTAGCCGCATCTGATAGATCTTCAGAAACTGTAGACAATATATTTGATACTTTATTTGGCAAAAAGCAGAGTAAAGAAATTAAAGACTTAAAAAAGAAAATCAAAAAAGTAAACAGCGAGTTTGTAGAGCTCGATAGTGGGCTAAAAGACTTAGGAGGTTGGACTTCAATTACTGACGGAGATGTATCAGACTTTATTAGAACAAAGCTTTCAGAGCAATTAACTACAAACACTCAAATTAAAAAAGCTCTGCAAGAGCTAATGCCTAAAAACAAAGACGGTAAAACAATAGATCCTGGAAATAGAGCTAACGAAATAGAAGGAGCGCAAAAGCAAAGAGATCTACTCACAAACATGGTGGCTAGATTAGCCGATCAACAAGGCTCTGAAGCCGCGGCTATTACGTCAATTAGCCAGTTAATGCCTATGTATGCTGGAGCTTCTAAAATAGGAGATGGTGGTAGAACAGTCACAGAGCCTGGCGGTAAAATAATTGATACGCTAAACTGGAATGGAGAGAGCGGAGGTAAGTGGAAGCGATATAAAAAAGGAGACAAGCTACCTAAAGGTAAAAAAATTGGCGACTTCAAGCTAGATAAAAAAGGTAGAAAAATAGCCACAGAAAATAGACAGCAATCTACAACTGGTAAAGCAGATTTTATAGCTCTAATAAACAAAGGATTAGAACCTGGATTTAAAGTTACATCTCCAAAGCAGGGTACGTATATGCTAACTAGACCCGACGGTACTAGCAAAAAGTTAGATGTTTCAATGCCTGCTGAATCTACAAAAGGATTTAATACAGAAACTAAAAAGAAAAGCCTAGCAGATATATTTAAAAATAGAAAACAAAAGTCTTTAGAAGCCAGAGAAGAAGTTCAAAGAATTGCAGAAGCTGCTTGGGAAAGAGTGCAAGATGAAAACGATAGCTATGATGCTGCTGACTTTGCTTTAACAATTATGTCTTTAGGATCTTCTATGGACGCGCCTTTAAGAAGAGGAGCTTACGTAACAAACATACCTAGCAATTTTGAAGCTTTGGTCAACAAATACGGAGAAGACGCACTAGGTCAAATATTTCAATACGAGCACGCTAAACCAAAAGGTGAAGTTGCTATAGAGATAATAGATTCTTTTGTCGCTGGTAATGGTTTTCCTAGCGATGTATTCAACGGTTATGAAGTAGATATAATTCCTAAAATAGTTGACAGAGCGATTGACGCGACAGGCTATAAGTACACAAGCAGAACAGATGGTAACAGAAGAGCTTATAATCTTGAAACAGCTCTGTGGGTTGCTCAAAACGCTACTGACGCACAAATAGCCGACTTGGAAGCTATGACTAGTATAGACCCTGACAATCCTAATACGTTTGGAGATAATTGGTTGAATATTGTTAAAGCTTTAAGATCGGGTGGTGTAACACAAAAAGATATATCGTTAGCAGGTTTTGCAACTAGAACTTTAGCTTTCTCAAAAGCTCCTAATCCTAGAGGAATGTCTGCTTTTGATTTTGATGAAACACTTATTATTGATGGTGATAACTTCATTATAGCTACAGATCCAGCTACTGGCAAAGAGATAAAAATAAGTTCTGGTGATTGGCCTTTAAAAGGTCCTGAGCTAATGCAACAAGGTTATGACTTTAACTTTGATGACTTTATAAACGTTAGAGGCGGTGTTGAAGGACCATTGTTTCAAAAGTTTAAAAATAGAATAGCTAAGTATGGTCCAGAAAATAACTACATACTAACGGCTAGACCCGCTGAAGCCGCAATAGCCATACACGGTTGGTTAAAAAGCAAAGGTATAAATATACCCTTAGAAAATATAACTGGACTAGGTAATAGCACTGGAGCCGCTAAAGCACAGTGGATGCTTAAAAAGTTTGAAGAAGGTTATAACGACATGTACTTTGTTGATGACGCTTTACCAAATGTTGAGGCTGTGGCGAATATTATTGATCAATTAGATATTAAAGGTAAATCTGTACAGGCTAAGTTAAACTTTAGCAAAGAAAATCCAAGCCCTATAGACGACATGCTTGAAAGAAACAAAGATGTACCTGCAGACGAAACATTTAATAGAGTTAAAGCTAGAAACAAAGGTAAGCAAAACAGAAAGAGACAATTGTTCATACCGCCTAGCGCTGATGACTTTGAAGGCTTAATGTATTACAATTACGGTAAGGGTGAGCAAGGTAATTCTGACGCTAAGTTTTTCAAACAAAAATTCTACGATCCTTTTAACAGAGCTGACAGACAACTAGACATGTACAAGCAAAAGCTTAGAGAAGACGTAAAGAAAATTTCTAAAGCTTTACCGGAGGTTTCTAAGAACTTAAACAAAGAGTTTGAAAACAGCGGTTATACTAACGAACAGGCAATGCGTATATATTTATATGACAAAAACGGTCATAGCGTTCCTGGTATATCTGAAGCTGATCAAAAAAGAGTAGCTGGAAACGTGGCTAAGAATCAAGATATGGTGTTGTTTGCTGGATCTATAGAAGCTGCAGTTGGTGTTGATGGGTACTTAAAACCTCAAGCTGGCTGGAATGCTAGTTCGTTTAACGGAGACATGGCTGATGCTGCTAAAATTAAAAGAAAAGAATATTTAGAAGAGTGGCAAGCTAATGTTGACGAGTACTTTACAGATGACATGCTAAGTAAGCTTGAAGCTGTTCATGGCTCTGCTTATAGAGCCGCGCTTGAAGATACACTTGCTAGAATGAAGTCTGGTACTAATAGGCCTACTATAAGAAACAAGCATGTTAACGCATTTTTAGATTGGTTAAACGGTTCTGTTGGTGCTATTATGTTCGTTAACGTTAGATCTTCCGTGCTGCAAACGCTGTCTACAGTAAACTTTATAAACTTTGAAGACAATAACGTGTTTGCTGCTGCTAAAGCTTTTGCAAATCAAAAACAATATTGGAAAGACTTTTCTATGCTGTTTAGCTCTCCAATGCTAAAGCAAAGACGCGGTGGGCTTCAGTCTGACTTAAACGCTTCAGAGCTTCAAAGACTTGCAGAGAAAGGCGGCGCTAGAGCTGTCATCGGTAGATTATTAGAACTTGGTTTTGCACCTACGCAAATAGCGGATAGCTTTGCTATATCAGCTGGTGGTTCTACGTTCTATAGAAACAGAGTTAACAAGTACATTAAAGAAGGTATGAGTCAAAAACAAGCCGAAGAACAAGCTTTTATTGACTTTCAAGAAATAGCAGAAGCAACTCAGCAGTCTAGTAGGCCAGATAAAATATCTCAAGAGCAAGCGTCGGTATTAGGTCGTTTGATATTAGCTTTTCAAAACACACCTATGCAGTATAATAGGCTTATAAAGAAAGCCGCGTTAGACTTAATTAACAATAGAGGTGATTGGAAAAGTAACATATCAAGAATAATATATTATGGCGCTGTTCAAAACGTTATATTCTCCTCGCTACAGACAGCCTTATTTGCTATAGCATTTGACGACGATGAAGAAGATGAAGAGTTTTTAAATAAAAAACTAGATAGAATAGCTAACGGAACTCTTGACTCACTGCTTAGAGGCTCTGGTATATACGGCGCCGTGCTATCTACAGTAAAAAATACTGTATTAAAGTATGTGTCTGAAAGAGAAAAGGGTATGCAAGCTGACAATGGTAGAGTTTTAGTTGAGGCTTTAAACGTATCTCCACCACTTGGATCAAAAGCTAGAAAGCTTTACTCAGCTATGACTTCAGATAAGTGGAACCAAGGCGTTTACGATAAAATACCTTTATCTAATATTGACAATCCTATATGGGATATTACTGGCAACTTAGTTGAAGCTTCTTTTAATATACCTTTAGCTAGAATACAACGAAAGCTGTCTAACTTAAAAGCTGCGTCAGACAACGATAACGCTAACTGGCAGCGACTAGCTTTAGTTGCTGGGTGGGATAAGTGGAGCTTAGGCGTTGAAAGACCTGAAGAGATAGATGAAGCTAGGCAAGAGGTTAAAGAAGAAAAAAGAGCAGTAAAAAAGCAAGAGCGTAAAGTTAAAGAGGCTGAGGTAAAGGAAGAAAAAGAAAAAAAGTACTTAGAAGATCAAAAGAAAGAAAAAGAAGAGAATAAAAAACCAAGGTGTGCCGCAGCTACTAAAAACGGTAGTAGATGTAAAGGTGAGCCGGTAGATGGGACTTACTGTACGATTCACGCTAAAGTTGATCAAAGGCAAGACGGTAAAGAAGTTCAATGTAAAAAAATAAAGTCTAACGGATCTAGATGCAAAATGGAAACTGGCAACGCGTCTGGGCTATGTTACTACCACGATTAATGTGTAATAGTTATTAATATGCGAGCGAAAATACTACTATTTATATTTGCTTTTACGGCGTGTATAGCAAATGCGCAGATAAAAAAAGCGCTTAAGTTTTCTACGTTTTACGTTGCTGCTAACGGAGGAACATCTTTATCAGACGAAGATATATACTCTGTAGACGGTAGTAGCTTAATATACGACACTATATATACTCCGTACGACTACTCGTTAACAATGGGTATACGTAAAATAAAAAGATTTGGATACGAAGGAACTACGCCGTTTAAAGACGGTACAGAGTCTTCTTTTTCAGATGCGGCTAACGTTGGCTTAGCTCCGTTTGAGTTTTTATTTGAAGTAGATTATAAAAGACAAGAAGGCATAGAATACTTTGATCAAACACATTTTTTACGTTATGTTGAAAATAGATGGTTGGCCAAAGCTGAATATATTAAAGATGGTTTTGCAGACATTGAATACTTTGAGTCTTCACAAAGACTTAGAATAAACGGTAAAAACAAGTTGTCGTTTAACTTTGGCGCAGCGCAAAGACTTGCTGAGCCTTACGGTTACGATCCTTTAGAAGAGTGGTCGTTTGACAACGGTAGAATACATTATACATGTCTAGCTATAGAAGAAGGTTATAGCGTTGATGTATATGAATCTGAGTACCGTAATCCTGATGGAGAAATCGTTGCTACTAGTTCTGAAGTGTGGAACCAAGTAGTGATGCCTGAAATATTAAAAGAATATGTAGAAGATAAAAAAAGCGAACTTAATAATCAGTGGCAGTATTCATTGGTCGTTGGGTTTGATTTTTACCATTACACCAAAAACTTTTGGCTACACAGCTGGGGTAATTTAATGCCTTACCACTATGATGACGGTGGCGAGTTTTCATACCACAACTTTAACGATGGCGAGCAATGGTACGACTACTCTGGTGGTCTTATATTTGGTTATAAACTAAATAGAAATCTAGGTTGCTTTGTTGAAGGCAAGTATAACAAATATTGGAACAAAGAGTGGTACGACTTTAAATGTGGTATCAACTACATAATTTTTTAAAATGGCAAAAGAATTAAACGAAAACACTAGCTTTAAGATTAGTATACAAACCTTGATAGGCATAGGATTTGGCATGGCAACTATTATAAGTATGTGGTTTGTTTTACAAGCTGACATTGCTGAGGCTAAAGAGCTACCAAAGCCTGACATCACGCGTATGGAGTTTAACATGAAAGACGAAAACATTCGTAACACTATTATAGAAACTAGAGACGATGTTAAGAAGTTAGAAGAGCGTATGATACGTATGGAAGACAAAATTGACGCACTAAGATAATGAAAGCGCTACTAACTACAATATCGCTTTTAATTTACGCTACAGCTTACTGTCAGATTGAAGCGGTTCACTTTAACGCTGGTTGGAACGAAGCTAACAGTGTTGAGTGGTTTTCTAAAATAAAAGATTGCGATACTAAAAGCTTGCTAATAGAAGATAACAATAATCAAAGTAAGTACGAGATCGCTATAGTGCCAACAATAATAATATTTGATAATGGAGAGGAAGTTAAAAGATTTCAAGCAGACCTTAGTTTCAAAATGGTTGCAACTAAAGAAGAAGTTAAAGAATATATTGAAGAACTTATAATAAGTAAATTTTAATGAAATATTTATTTACACTACTACTATGCGCTAACATAGCGTTCGCTCAGTGTCCTAACGGCACGTATCT
>UEXM01002513.1_pt1 | contig 12916 bp, 13 predicted proteins | sample 1796661 | NCBI WGS metagenome assembly UEXM01 (sample SAMEA4772469, study PRJEB27181) | metagenome | reverse complement strand
ATTATATGAAAAAAATATGGCAGTGGTTAACCGGCAATGTCATTAAGGAGGTCGGTGAGGTTTTAGATAACTTAACAACAACTAAAGAAGAAAAACTAGAAGCACAAAGGTTAATAACAGAAATACTGCAAAAAGCAGACACTGAAGCTCAAGAGCAGGTTAGCGCTCGTTGGGCGGCTGATATGGCATCAGATAGTAAACTGTCTAAAAATATAAGACCAATGGTGCTTATATACTTAACAGTTATATTCACTGCTTGCGCTTTTTTTGATGGTAATATAGGTCAGTTTAAAATAGCTGAAGAGTATATACCAATATTTCAAACATTACTAGTTACTGTATACGGAGCTTATTTTGTAGGTCGTAGCTGGGAAAAAACAAAACAAATTATAAAAAAATAAATAATATAAACTATGGCATTTAACAAAGCTATTCCAGTACTACTTAGTGATACTATTAATATCCCACAACCTGGAGCTTATCAAACTGGAGCTAGTTCAACTGGTACAACTACTCTTACGACTACTGGCGCAAAATTCAAAGGTGTTTCAAACCCTGGCAATACGGGTTATTCTAATAAAGTTGCTGTTGGAGATGTTGTTTACGTAGATAGCAACACAACCAATAGACCTAGTTTTATAACTCAAGTATCAGCAGTGGTAAGTGACGAAGTCTTAACGCTTTCTCCAGCTGTTAGTGGTATCGCCGCTCCTTACAATTATAATATATATAGAAGCAATGGTGGCTCAAATAATTTACTACAAGGCAATAAAGGCTATGGACTACTTGGTCCTTTTGGAACAAACACTGTCGTTAAGTGCGTGTTAGCAGGTCAAACAGATGCAGTGTTTATAAAACCCAATGATACTTCTGATTTAACTATGGAAAATATAAAAATTCAAAGAGTATTTGAAACTGGTTCTACTAATGTAGACGAATTTGGCTTAATTGCTGTAGAAAACGATGCGTAGATAAATTTAGATAAAACCGTGTAATTATTTATTAAAGAAACATAACAATTAAATTAAATTAAATCAAATGGCAAAAATTAAACAAGAAGAATTAGAAGCTATAACTTCTATAAAAAAAGAGTTAGATACTTTAGTATCTGAAATTGGAATTGTAGAAACACAAAAACACGCTTTATTGCATAAGGTTGCAGAAGTAAACGAAAGCTTAGCTAAAGAGAAAAAAGTTTTAGAAGAAGCTTACGGCAAGATATCTATTGATCTTGAAACCGGTGAATACACTGAAATAACTGAAGAAGCGTAATGGATTCGGTTATAAGAAAAATCAGTATAGGTTCTGATTACAAAAACGACGCTATGCATTACTCCGTAGGTCAGCAGGTTTATGGAGGTCATGAAATAGCTTATATTTTATTCAGTGAAACTGATGGATCTTATAATATTTATATAAAAAAAAACAACGAGGTACTGCCGTGGAAGAAGTTTAATTCTAACATGGCTGTATCTGTTGAGTATGATTTAGAATATTAATGAAAAGCTTATACGATTTTATCGTAAAGCCAGTTGGTGATAAATACAAAAACACAGTTAAAATAGCAGGCAAAGATGTAGTTATCAATACTAAAATTGAAAACTGGAAATTTGTAAACCGTTTAGCTAAAGTTATAGAAACACCACTAGCTTTTAAAACTGGTATAAAAAAAGGTGATATAATAGTTATACACCAAAACGTATTTAGAACCTTTTATGATATGAAAGGTAAGAAAAAGAAAAGCAGATCTTATTTTGAAGATAATTTGTATTTCTGTGGCCTTGACCAGGTTTATTTATATAAAAATAAAAACGGTTGGAACACTGTTGGTGACAGATGTTTTATAACACCTATAAAAAGTAATGATTCTCTAACGCTTGATAAAGAGCGTGAGCTTATTGGTATATTAAAATATGGCAATAAGTCCTTAGAAGCGCTAGAAATAAACCCAGGAGACCTAGTTGGCTACACACCTAATAGCGAATGGGAATTTTTAGTTGAAGGAAAGAGAGTTTACTGTATGAAATCTAATGATATTGTAATTAAGTATGAACACCAAGGAAACGAAGAAGAATATAATCCAAGCTGGGCAGCGAGCGGTTGAAGAGCTAATCAAAGTAGCTAAAGAAGCTATTGTTGATTCAGACGATGACATATCAGCTGACAGACTCAAAAATGCGGCAGCTACAAAAAAGCTAGCTATATTCGATGCATTTGAAATACTTAATCGCATTGAAGAAGAAGAAAACTTATTAAACGATAAACCTAAAGAAGTAAAAGAAAGAACTTTTAAAGGTTTTGCAGAAGGTAGATCATCATAATGTACGAGCAAAGTTTATATAAAGTTCTAAAAGACCATATAAAACCTAAAGTTTTAAAAAGAACTAATAGGTATAAAAAATGGGAGTATGGGTATAACAAAGAACACGACATGGTTGTTATATCTAAGACAGGTAAAATAGGTGAAGTATATGAAATACAGAATTTAAAAATAGCTTTACCTGAAAAGTTTAACGTAGAAAAATTTGATTCAAACGCATGGGAATATTCTGAGTATCCTAAAGTATTGAAAAAAATAAAGTCTGTATTTGATTGGGAAGAATACCCACTAGACTTTAAAGAAAAATGGTATGATTACATCGATAGTGAATTCAATAAAAGAGAACAAGGCTTTTGGTTCTATAATAAAGGTCTGGCTACTTACATTACTGGTACTCACTATATGTACCTGCAGTGGAGTAAAATTGATGTCGGTCAACCTGACTTCCGAGAATCAAACCGATTATTCTACATATTCTGGGAAGCTTGTAAGGCCGATCATAGATCCTATGGTATGTGCTACCTCAAGAATCGACGGTCTGGATTTTCATTTATGGCATCAGGAGAGGTTGTTAATATGGCGACCATATCAAGCGACTCTAGGTTTGGAGTGTTATCAAAATCTGGCCCTGACGCCAAGAAGATGTTCACTGATAAGGTTGTACCAATATCCGTTAATTACCCGTTCTTTTTCAAGCCAATACAGGACGGTATGGACAGGCCAAAGACAGAACTTGCGTACAGAGTACCAGCGAGCAAGTTTACCCGTAAAAAACTTGAAACCAACGAGACGTTACGTGAGCTCGACGGTCTCGACACCACGATCGACTGGAAGAACACTGGCGACAACTCGTACGACGGTGAAAAGCTTAAATTACTTGTCCACGACGAGAGCGGCAAGTGGGAACGCCCGACGAACATCCTCAACAACTGGCGTGTCACGAAGACGTGTTTACGATTAGGTAGTAGAGTTATAGGAAAATGCATGATGGGTTCAACAAGTAACTCACTAGATAAAGGAGGTGATAACTTTAAAAAACTATATAATGACTCAGACGTTACTCAAAGAAATGCAAATGGACAAACTCGCTCTGGATTATATAGCTTGTTCATACCTATGGAATGGAATTACGAAGGATACATCGATTCTTATGGCTTACCTGTATTCGACACCCCAAGCAAGGGAATTAGCGGACCGCAGGGCGAAACAATTGAGCAAGGTGTTATAGAGTACTGGGACAATGAAGTAGAAGGTCTAAAGCAAGATCAAGACGCTTTAAATGAGTTTTATAGACAATTTCCAAGAACAACAAAACACGCATTTAGAGATGAGTCAAAAGACTCTTTATTTAATCTAACTAAGATTTATGAACAAATAGATTTTAACGAAGATTTAAAAAACTCTTTAAATATAACTCAAGGAAGTTTTCAGTGGGAAAATAATGAAAAAGACACAAAAGTAATTTTTGTTCCTAATAGCAGTGGTAGATTTAAAGTAACATGGGTTCCTGATTTAGTAGCTCAAAATAGAAGATATAGTAAATATAACGTTATGTATCCTGGTAATGATCACATGGGTGCTTTTGGTTGTGATCCATACGATATATCTGGAACAGTTGATAAAAGAGGTTCAAAAGGCTCTTTGCACGGTTTAACTAAATTCAGCATGGAAAATGCACCTCCAAACCATTTTTTCTTAGAATATATAGCAAGACCTCAAACTGCTGAAATATTTTTTGAAGATGTTTTGATGGCTTGTGTATTTTATGGCATGCCTATACTTGCAGAAAACAACAAACCACGCTTATTATATTATTTTAAAAAAAGAGGTTATAGAGGTTTTTCCATGAATAGACCCGATAGAAAATATAATAAACTCTCAATAACAGAGAGGGAGTTGGGTGGTATACCTAATTCAAGTGAAGACATTAAGCAAGCTCATGCCTCTGCAATTGAAACATATATAGAAAACTTTGTAGGATTAAAAGAAACGGGTCATGGTGATATGTATTTTCAAAGAACTTTAGATGATTGGTCAAAATTTAATATAAACAACAGAACAAAACACGATGCTTCTATTAGTTCTGGATTAGCGCTTATGGCTTGTAATAAACATAGGTATTCTCCGGTTAATAAAATAAATTTAAAACCTGTAGATTTAGGTATCAAAAGATACGATAACAGGGGAGTTACATCAAAAATAATAAGTTAAATGAATATATATACTAATTCAAATAGCGCTTTTCCAAGTCAAGTAGTAAGCGATGCTGAAAAAGCAAGCTGGGAATACGGCAGTCAAGTAGCTATGGCTATTGAGTATGAGTGGTTTAAATCAGGTAGGGTAAATGGCAACAGATATTTAACAAACTGGAACAATTTTAATACCTTAAGACTTTACGCTAGAGGCGAACAACCTGTTCAAAAATATAAAGATGAATTGTCTATTAATGGTGATTTGTCTTATCTTAATTTAGACTGGAAACCAGTACCTATATTATCTAAATTTGTAGATATAGTGGTAAATGGCATATCTCAAAAAGCTTATGAAATAAAAGCATATGCTCAAGATCCTTCCTCTGTTAACAAAAGAACTTCATACGCGTCTAAAATGTATGAAGATATGCTGGCTAAAAAATACATAGACAACATTAAAAATACTTTAGGAATTGATTTATATCAAACTCCTAATCCAGACATAATTCCAGAGTCTGAAGAAGAGCTAGAACTTCACATGCAGTTGAGTTATAAACAAGCTATTGAAATAGCAGAGGAAGAAGCTATATCTTCTATAATGGCTCAAAACAAATACGATCTTATAAGAAGAAGAATAAATATGGATATAGCCGTGTGTGGTATTGGCGCTGCTAAAACTAGTTTCAACACAGCTAATGGTGTTAAAATAGATTATGTAGATCCAGCTTATATGGTTTATTCTTATACAGAAGATCCTAATTTTGAAGATATATATTACGTAGGTGAAGTAAAATCCATAACAATACCAGAACTTAAAAAAGAATTTCCAAATATATCAGAAGAAGAGCTTAAAAGAATACAAGCAATGCCTGGTAATAGACAATATATTACAGGTTGGGGTGGATATGATGAAAACACTGTTCAAGTTTTATATTTTGATTACAAGACATATCACAATCAAGTATTTAAAATAAAACAAACTGACCAAGGTTTAATGAAGGCTATTGAAAAAGATGATACTTTTAATCCACCTGAAAATGATATGTTTGAAAGAGTATCAAGATCTATAGAGGTTTTATATAGCGGAGCTAAAGTTTTAGGGACTGATACCTTGTTAAAGTGGGAGTTAGCAAAAAACATGTCAAGACCTTACGCAGATACTACAAAAGTAGAAATGAATTATACTATTTGCGCGCCTCGCATGTACAAAGGTAGAATAGACTCTTTAGTGAGCAAATGTCAAGGTTTTGCTGATATGATTCAAATAACTCACTTAAAGCTTCAACAAGTATTAGCTCGCATGGTGCCAGATGGTGTTTATTTAGATATGGACGGACTTGCAGAAGTAGACCTAGGTAATGGTACAAATTATAATCCAGCTGAAGCTTTGAACATGTACTTCCAAACGGGTTCTATAGTAGGTAGATCATTAACACAAGATGGTGATTTAAATAGAGGTAAAGTGCCAATTCAGGAACTACAAACAAGTAGTGGTGGCGCAAAAATTCAAAGTTTAATTACAACGTATCAATACTACTTGCAGATGATACGAGATGTAACAGGACTAAATGAAGCTAGAGATGGTAGTTTACCTGATCGCAATACTTTAGTAGGATTACAGAAACTAGCGGCTAACGCTTCTAATGTTGCTACTAAACATATAAATCAGTCTAGCTTATATATAACTCTTAGAATTGCAGAAAACATAGCCTTAAAAGTAGCAGATGCTTTAGAGTTTCCATTAACAGCAGAGTCTTTAAAAAATTCAATATCTGCATTTAATGTTGAAACATTGAATCAAATAGAAAATTTAAATTTACACGATTTTGGTATATTTTTAGAATTAGAACCTGATGAGGAAGAGCAAGCAAAATTAGAAAATAATATTCAAATTGCATTACAAGCTGGAAATATTGATTTAGATGACGCTATAGATTTAAGACAAATTAAAAACATTAAACTAGCTAATCAAATGCTTAAAATTAAGCGTAAAAGAAAGCAAGTTAAAGACATGGAAATTCAGCAGTCTAATATACAGGCTCAAGCTACTGCTCAAGCAGAAACTGCAGAAAAAACAGCTATGGCTGAGGTCCAAAAACAAGAAGCAATATCAGGTTCTAAAGTTCAATACGAACAAGCAAGAACTGAAATGGAAATCAAAAAAATGGAACAAGCTTCTTTGATAAAACAAAGAGAAATGGAGATACAGCACGGGTACGACATGCAGTTAAAGCAAATAGAGGCTCAAAGTGTTTCTGAAAAAGAATCTCAAGCTCAAAATAGAAAAGATCAAAGAATAAAAATAGAAGGAACTCAACAAAGTAAAATGATTTCTCAAAGACAAAATGATAGCGATCCTATTAATTTTGAACAACAACAAGTTTAATTTTAAACTTTAATTATTTAATTATATTATATTATGTCAGAACAAACACAAGAAGCTGTAAAGCAAGAAGGTGATTTTAAACTTAAAAAGAAAACACCTAAAAAATTAATAAAAAAAACTGAAGAACCTGTAAAGGTTAATCTCAAAGAACCTTTAGTAGAGTTACAATCAGAGGTTAAAAAGGTAGTAATTTCCAAAAACGAAGAAAAAGATGCCATTCAAATCGGAGAAACAAAGGAGGTATCTGTGGAAGAACCATCCGGAGATAGCGCAGAGGTGGGAGAATCTTTACAAGAGTCCAACGAGACTACTGAAGGGTTTTCTCCGATCCAAGAAGTAGCTGAAGAAGAAGTAATAACTAAAACTGAAGTTAAAGAAGCTATAAGAGATGAAAAAGTACTAGGCAAGCCTTTGCCTGAAAATATTGAAAAGCTAGTTGCTTTTATGGAAGAAACTGGTGGGACAATAGAAGATTATACTCGTTTAAATGCTGATTACAGCAACGTAGACGATAAAACTCTTATTAAAGAGTATTACAAAAAAAATAAACCTTATTTAGATTCTGAAGATTTAGATCTTCTTTTAGAAGATTTTGATTACGATGAAGACATAGATGAGGAAAGAGACGTAAGAAAAAAGAAACTTGCGTTTAAAGAAGAAGTTGCAAAAGCCAAAAACTTTTTAGAAGAGACTAAGAGTAAGTATTACGACGAGATCAAGTTGAGACCGGGCGTTACTCAAGATCAACAAAAAGCTATGGATTTTTTCAATAGATATAATAAGGAGCAAGAACAAGCCGAGCAACAACACGCTGAGTTTAAGGATAATACAAAAAAGCTTTTTAGCAATGATTTCAAAGGTTTTGATATCAACGTTGGTGAAAAGAGATATAAGTATAATATTCAAAACTTAGATAAAGTTGCAGAAAATCAATCTAACATAACAAACCTAGTCGGGAAGTTCCTAGACGAATCAGGTAATGTTCAAGATGTCAATGGTTATCATAAGGCTATGTATGCTGCTGAAAATGTAGACAAAATCGCAGCTCATTTTTATGAGCAAGGAAAAGCTGATGCTATAAAGGACGTTGTAAACAAATCAAAAAACTTGAGTGACACTAAAGCTAGAACTACTCAAGGAGAAGTGTTTTTAAACGGACTTAAGGTTAAATCTATTTCAGGCGCTGATGCTACAAAACTGAAAATAAAAACAAAAAAATTTAACTAATAAAAACTATTAATTATGAGTTTAACTCCTCAATTTGGTAAAATTGTTCCTAGCCCTACTCAAGAGCTATTAAACAGTAATTACCTAAAATTTAACGACGGCGCAGCTGGTGGTGGCGACACAGACACTTTCGCACAGCAGTATTTGCCTGAGATTTATGAGCAAGAAGTAGAGCGTTATGGAAACAGAACGTTATCTGGATTCTTGCGCATGGTTGGCGCTGAAATGCCAATGACTTCAGATCAAGTAATTTGGTCTGAACAAAATAGATTACACATTGCGTATGATGACTGTACTTTACCCGGAGCTGGTGGTAATTTGACTATTAACGTCAATCCAGGCGGTGCAGCAGATATTCATAATGTTATATCTCCAAGAGCAACTGTTGTTGTGTTAGATACTGCAACAGGCGCTGAAGAAAAGTGTTTAGTAACTGATTCTAACACTACCACTGATGTTATTACTATTCAACCATACACTGTTGCTACTTTAGCTGGATTTACTTCTGGTTCTTTAAAAGTATTTGTATATGGTTCTGAGTATCAAAAAGGAGGAAAAATCGATGCCGGCGCTGCTGGTGCCAACACTGGTACTGCTTACGTAAGTGTTGATCCTGCTTTCACTCAGTTTTCTAATTCACCAATTATCCTAAAAAGCCAATACGTAGTATCTGGTTCTGATATGGCTCAAATTGGTTGGGTAGAGGTTGCAACTGAAGATGGTACATCTGGATACTTATGGTATCTAAAAGCTGAGTCGGAAACAAGACTACGTTTTGAAGATTACCTAGAAATGTCTATGGTTGAAGCTGAAAAAGTGAATGCTGCATCTCCAATTACAACTGGAAAAGGTAGTGAAGGTTTGTTTGCTGCTATTGAAGGTCGTGGTAACGTACAAGTAGGATTTACAGCTGCCGCTGGTATTGACGACTTTGACGCTGTGTTGAAAAACTTAGATACTCAAGGTGCTATTGAAGAAAACATGCTTTTCTTGCAAAGACAAACAGCTCTTGATTTTGATGACATGCTAGCAAATATTTCTGGTGGTTTTGCCGGAGGTACTGCATTTGGTTTGTTTGAAAACTCTGAAGAAATGGCATTGAACTTAGGGTTCAGCGGTTTCCGAAGAGGATCTTATGATTTCTACAAAACTGATTGGAAATACTTAAACGACGCTTCAACTCGTGGCGCTATCGACGGAATTAATTCTATCGAAGGTGTATTAATACCAGCTGGAACATCTACAGTATACGATCAAGTACTAGGAACTAATATCCGTAGACCTTTCTTGCACGTACGATACAGAGCTTCACAAGCTGATGATCGACGCATGAAGTCTTGGTTGACTGGTTCTGCCGGTGGAGCTTTTACATCTACTTTAGACGCAATGGAAGTTAACTTCTTGTCTGAAAGATGTTTGGTTGTACAAGCTGCTAACAACTTTGTATTATTCAAAGGAGTGTAATTACACAGGTAATGTTTACCCTCGTTAAAACAACGGGGGTAACTGTTACCCTTATTAACTATTTAATTTTATTATATTATGGCTAAAAAAGCTACAGCAGAAACAACTGTTGAGGTTGCACCTCAGCCCGTGGTTACAAAAACACCACCTAAAACAACAAAACCTAGTTGGGAAATTAAAGATAGAGTCTATTATTTAAAAGGAAGTAAAAATCCTTTAACTCTAACAATACCTAGTAAACACACTAAAAAGCATTCGCTATTGTGGTTTGATAAAGAAACAGGTAAACAAAAAGAAATTAGATACGCTACTAATCATGATTCTCCTTTTGTAGAAGAACAAAAAGGCGAAGCAACATTAGGACATATTATGTTTAAAGACGGCGACTTAAAAGTGCCTAAAGAAAAACAAAATTTACAAAAACTACTTTCTTTATACCACCCTTTAAAAGGTAGAATGTATGAAGAATTTAGCGCTATTGATGTTGCGCAAGACGATCTAAGTATTTTAGATCTTCAAATAGACGCAATGAATGCAGCTAGAAGTATGGATATAGATCAAATAGAAGCTATACTAAGAGTTGAACTTGGCTCTAAAGTAAACAACATGAGTTCTAAAGAACTTAAAAGAGATATTCTTTTGTTTGCTAGAAGTAATCCACAATTATTTATTAGCCTAGCTAATGACGACAATGTTCAATTAAGAAATATAGCGATTAGAGCTGCTGAAGCTGGTATAATTAATTTGTCAGGCGACCAAAGAACATTTACTTGGGGATCAAACGGTAGAAAATTAATGAACGTACCTTTTGATGAAAACCCTTATTCAGCATTTGCCGCTTTCTTAAAAACAGACGAAGGCGTTGAGATCTATAAATCTATAGATAAAAAACTATAAAAACAAGTGATACTATAATATAGGCGGTTTCGGCCGCCTTTTTAGTATAAATAAAAAAATATATGGTAAACGTAAACACAGTATATCAAACAGTCTTGTATATATTAAACAAAGAACAAAGAGGTTACGTGACTCCAGCTGAATTTAATAGTTTAGCAGCTCAGGTTCAAGACGAAATATTCAACTCTTATTTTCCTAATGCAAATCAATTAAATAGACAAAACCAAAACAACACACAAAACGATACTGAGTTTTTTAACATGTTTGATGAAGTTTCTTATAAAGTGTCTTCACTTATTAAAGAAGTTTCACTAACACCAACAAATATAGCTATAACTGGAAATGTTTTTTACTATCCTTCAGTAGATCCTACAACAGGTATAAGTCATAGAGTTATATATAGAACCTGAGAAGTTATATCTACTTATACTGGTCAAACTGAGTATTCTTCAATAACAGCTCTTGTTTCTAAAAAAGATTACAGCAAAATAGAAAGATCAAAATTAACAAAACCAACAAAAAAATATCCTATATACTATTATACAAAAGGAACAGAGGAAAGTAATTATTTAAAAATAAGTCCTAATCCTGATTCAGTTATAGCTAATGTTTTATTAAAGCCTTTAGATCCTAATTGGGCTTTTTATGTTGGTTCTTTAAATCAATACGTTTATAACGTTGCTGCATCACAAGACTTTGAATTAGATATATCTGAGCAATCTAATATTATAATGAAAATATTAAAATATTGTGGTGTTATAATAAATGATCCAACTGTAATACAAGTTGCAGAGCAAGAGTCTAAAGAAGTAGAAATTAACGATAAATCTTAAATAAATGAGTTTAGTAACTGAAACAAATAAACAATACTACCAGGGAGCTCAAGCGTTTGTTTCTGCTGCAAATCTTCCAAATCCTAATACTCAAACCTTCACAACTACTTTTAATACAAATTTAGTTTTTGGTTCATATGATCCAAGTGAAACTGATTATGCTTTAAATAATTTTAAAATATACACTAGCAGTACAGGGTTACCTAATCCTTCTAGCTGGACAGAGTATACTAATGTTTATACAGTAAGCAACAACGCGATAACTATTAGCGGTCTTTCTGCTACCACATATATTGTTGTTCAATTAAAAACTTTAAATGGAGGAAACTACGGAGACACAGAGGCTGAAAAAGCGTATGGAGATACTGTAGAGAACAACTATGGAGGATATGAATATATAACATTAGATGATGCTATAGATAACTTTATGGTAGGATATGTTGGCGATGGCAAAATACTTCAAAAAGCTAGCAAGCCTGATGTTTTATTTTTTGCTAAAAGATCTTTGCAAGAATTTAGCTATGATACTTTAAAAAGTGTACATTCTCAAGAACTAACAATACCCGCTAGTCTTAATATAGTGCTACCACAGGACTATGTAAACTACGTAGGTGTTTGTTACATTGATGAATTAGGTGTAAAAAGACCTATATACCCAGCTAATAATTTAACAATCAGTCCGTTTGAAAATCCAGTACAAGACGCTGAAGGAGTTCCTATTCAGGATAATTTTGGCTCAAACACAGAGGGCACATCTATAACTGAAGAAAGGTGGAAAAACGCAAACACTCAATTATTAAATCAAAGTATATTTAGTAATTTTGACGAATATACTTACTGGGCTAACTATTACGGTTTTGCTACAGATATTTTTTATGGCCAACAGTATGGTCTTTTACCTCAATATGCTCAAAGAAATGGTTGGTTTAATCCAAACTACAGAGAAGGTAAAATGTCTTTTTCTAGTAATTTAGTTAATAAAATAATTGTTTTAGAGTATATATCAGACGGCCTTGCGTATGACAAAGATACTAAAATACCTAAATTAGCTGAAGATGCGTTATACGCTTCTATAATGTATAACATAATCTCTACAAGAGCTAATCAACCAGAGTATATAGTGCAAAGATTTAAAAGAGAAAGAAGTAGTAAGCTTAGAAATGCTAAAATAAGATTATCTAATATTAAGCTTGATGAAATAGTTCAAGTGATGAGAGGTAAGTCTAAATGGATAAAACACTAAAATTAAATGCCTAAAGCTATAAATACTTTTATAAGGTCTAAAATGAATAAAGACCTTGATGCCCGTTTGATACCAAATGGAGAATATAGAAACGCTATAAATGTTCAGATTAGTAAATCAGAAGGTGACGGAGTAGGTAGCGTTGAAAATATACTAGGCAATACTATAGTTTTTGATTTACAAACAATAACTGGTATTAATAATTTATACTGTATAGGTTATTTTTCTGATGACATATCTAACACTGTTTTTTTATTTTTAACAGATAACGATACCAATGATTATAATCCAACTGGAATTGGATCAAATCATTTTATTTTTGCTTGTAACCCATTAGCTAACAAACCTGTTTTA
>UEXM01002512.1_pt1 | contig 12917 bp, 10 predicted proteins | sample 1796661 | NCBI WGS metagenome assembly UEXM01 (sample SAMEA4772469, study PRJEB27181) | metagenome | reverse complement strand
TTCATGCTAGAGGAACTGAAAGCCTAATGGCAAATGAGGTTCGTAGCCAAAGACTAATGCAATTTTTACAAACTGCATCTAATCCTGCCCTTGCTCCGTTTGCTAAGTTTAATTATATTATTAGAGAAATAGCTAAAGCTATGGATTTAGACCCCTCAAAGGTTACTAATAATATGGATGAAGCAGTATTACAGGCAGAGTTACTTAAACAGTTTCAAGGACCTCAGCCACCTCAAGGACAACCTCAACAGGGTCAACCTGTAGCAGGAGCAAACCCAATGGACCCCACAGGAGCAGGTGGTGGTACAATAGGAACAGGTCAAGCACCTCAACCAAATGAACAAGGATTTAGTGGAGATGGAGAAGCAAATACTCAGCAATCTCAAGACCCTAGTCAGCCACCAACACCAACTCAATAAATATCTAGATGCTGTGATAGAGCAACATCATAAAGCAATAGAACAAACAGAGAGTACGGTAACGGTGTATAGAACGCAGGGTGCGATTGCAGCATTACGTAGACTAAAATATTTAAGAGACGAGGTAAATAAAAACGATGGCTAAAAAACCTGTAAGCGACCAAATGGAATTATTTGAAGATGGTGGATTTAGAGACCAAGGTAATACTAAAGACCCTATATCAAATAATCCTGTACCTGTTGGCTCTACTCAAAAAGAAGTAAGAGATGATATAGCTGCTAATCTTAGTGAAGGTGAATTTGTTTTACCTGCTGATGTAGTTAGATATCATGGTTTAGAAAAAATTATGAGTTTTAGAGACCAAGCTAAACAGGGTTTACAGAAGATGGAAGATATGGGTCAGATGGGTAACTCTGACCAAGCAACACTACCTGATGGTACACCTTTTAGAAAGATGGCTGTAGGTGGATTGACTCCTACTGTACAAGCACCTCAAATACAAGCACCGTCAGTTATACCTGAAGAAGTTCCGGGAGTACAATATAATCCTGCAACACCACAAGGATTAAGACCTTCTGTATATTCTTATGGTACACAAATGCCACAGGTAGATAGACCTAAAGAAGACCAGCAACCTAATGTAACTATCCCTACTGCTATACAATACGGAGCACAAGCTAGACCTGCATATAGACAACCAACAAATACAGCAGCTACACCAACATTTCAAAATTTAATAGGTGCTCAATATGGACAATTACAAAAAAGCGAAACAAAGAAATATGTAAACCCTGAAACTAAAGAGGAACTATATATTCCTTTTGTTAATGGTGAACCTATATACCCTATACCTAGAGGTTTTATTCCTGCTGACGAGGTTAAAGAAGAAGAGAAAAAAGAAAAAGCAGGTGAAGTAAAAACAACGTCTGTTAGACAAGAGGGTGAAGGTAGTGAGGGTTATGATTCAGCTATGGATACATCTGTAACAGGTGGGTTTGAGTCACAAGCAGATAGAGACGAACAAGCAGATATAGCAGGTGCTGGTAATATGGCTTTATCTCAAAATAGAGGTATGGCTAATTTAGGAGCATACGCAAATCAAGCAGTTACGGATTTTAGTCAGTTTGGTAAAGATGTATTAGGTGCAATAGGACAAACTTTAGGTTCAATGCTAGGAGGTACTAGTGAAAAAGGTATTAGCACTAGTGTGCAATCTGACAGATTAGGTTCATTAGGTTATACAAATCAAACAGATAAAAATAATTTGTCTCAAGAGCTAGGGATTGATTTAAATAATAATCAAACTATGGCTATGGGTCATAATGTAGGAAATATAAATAATGCTGACCCTAATTCAGTTTATAGTGGTAAAGGTGTAAGTGTTAATGTTAATAAAAGTGATATTAACTATGGAGCAGTAACTGGATATACAGGAAGAAGTGCAGCCGTTAATGCAGTTACAGCTATGGCTAATGCTGGTTATCATGGTGAAATAGAATCTATTGCTAATATGGGTGGATATGCTATGGCTAACCCTGCTGTATTTAGTGCGATGAATAAAGGAAGAGAGGCAATAGGTTTAAATTCAATAGATAAAAATACAGCTATAGAGACATTAAATTCATTTACTCCTACAAATTCTTTAGGTCAACCTAACTACGGTATGACTTTAGGACCGGGAACTGCTGTAACAGAACATGGAGTTTATACAGGTGGTAAATTTACTAGCAATACTATGGGTAAAGGAAATAATATAGTAGGATATAACATGGGTCCGGGTAAAGGTACAGTATTTAGTAGAGATGAAAAGGGTCGTATTACATCTCTAACAGACCCTACAGGTAAAACCTCTATAGATAAAGGTAAAGGTATTCAAAATATAAATATAACTCCAGATATAGACACTCCTACAACAACAGACCCTACAGGTAAAACCTCTATAGATACTGGGCGAGGTATAGAATCTATAACAGATACAGATGTAAATAATACAGATTCTGGTATTGGTATAGGTTCAACTTCAAGTCCGGGAAATGTAGATGACGTAACATCTGGTTTATCACCATTTGGTTCAGATGATGTAGCAGGTCCTACTACAGACCCTACTCAAGGTCCACAAGATAGTCAAGTAGGCGATGATTCAGATGATGATAGTACAGGTAAAATTATATGTACAGCAATGAATAGGATGTATGGATTACCTATGTATTCTAATAGAGTATGGATGAGGTATAATAAATATAAAAAACTTGACAGTGCTTGGGAACTAGGATATCATAAGATATTCTTATCTTTAGTAAAACAAATGCCAACTAACAAATATATACGTAATACATTAGAATGGTTTGCTAATACTAGAACACATGGATTAAAAGAAGAAATGAAAGGTAATATGTTTACTGTTAATACACTAATACTAAGACCTTTGTTAAGTCCAATAGTATATATAACAGGTAAGTTAATACAAAAAAGAATATTAAAAAAAGTAAATGTCAAATCTATTTAATTCTACAGGAGTAAGAATAAAATACTTTCATTATGCTTTAATAGTATCTTTATTTTTATATCCTTATATATTTAATGTTTCTTTATTAGAACTTAATGGTTGGTTAATTGCTTTAAGTATTTATTTTTTAACTGGATGTATAGGCATAACTATGACGTTTCATAGATGTTTAACCCATCAATCTTTTAAATTTAGATACAAATGGATGGAAAGACTAGGGTCATACTTAGGTTCTATAAATGGAACAGGTAGTCCACTAGCTTGGGTCATGGTACATTGGGAGCATCACAAACATGCTGATACAGATAAAGACCCACACTCTCCTGATAAAGGATTAGTGTTTTTAAAAAATGATAAATATGATAATATTAAATTTAATTTAGTTGAATACAGACATATACTAAAAGATAAGTTTCAAATACTATTACATCAATATTACTTTTTATTTATTATAATACATGTAATTATATTAACATTTTGTTTTGGTACGTATGGTTTATACTACGGTTTTATTCTTCCTACTTTAATAGGGATTATTACTAGTATTATTAATAATACATTTGCTCATTCTACATTAGGTTATAAAAGATATAAACAAGACAATGATAGTTCTAATGTATGGTGGGTAGCACTACTTACCTTTGGTGAAGGGTGGCATAATAATCATCACGCAGAACCATGGGATTGGAATTTTAGTAGAGCTTGGTATGAAATAGATATTACAGGAACACTTATTAAATTTATGCTATCCACAAAATTAGCAATACAAGGAGAAAAATGGTAATGGATGAAGAGATTAAACAAGCAGTTAGACAAGAAATAATTCAAAACTTTAATAGTTTAAATGACGAAGAAAAAGAAGTATTACGTGCTAATAAAGGAACTGCTTATACTAGAGTATTAAGAAAACTTTTACCTCAAGGTATACTTGATGGTTTAAGTTCAGGCGAGCCACAAGGTATAGCAACAGCAAGACGTGGACTAGGAACACGATAACAACCTAGATATACGGCTACTTATCCCCCAACATAATGGCTACGATAACCCCAAGGAGAAACTAAATGGCTGAACAAGCTCAAGAAATGGTGGTAGATGCTACACCAAGAAAAAAAGCATTTATGGATAAACCTTCTACTCACGAAGAAAGAATTAAAAAAGACGAAGAAGAACTTAAACAGTTAATGGAAGAACAAAAAGGTGAAACCAAATCTGTTAAAGAAACGAAAGCAGAAGTTGAAGAAGAACCTACAAATGCTGAAGAGAAAACTTTTAAGAAACGGTATGGAGATTTAAGAAGGCATACTCAAGAAAAAGAAAAAGAGTTTCAAGCACAGCTAGATGAATTAAAAAATCAACTAAGCAAGGCTACAAAAAAAGAAATGAAACTTCCTAAGTCTGATGAGGACATTAGTGAATGGGCAAAAGAATATCCTGATGTAGCTGCTATAGTAGAAACTATTGCTACTAAAAAAGCACAAGAGCAATCAGAAGATATAAATAAAAGAATAAAAGAAATAGACGAAAGGGATGCTAACTCTATTAAAGAGAAAGCAGAAGTAGAATTGTTAAGACTACACCCTGATTTTGCAGATATAAGAGAAAGTGATGACTTCCATGATTGGGCAGACGAACAACCTAAATGGATACAAAATGCATTGTATGAAAATGATAACGATGCAAAATCCGCAGCAAGAGCTATTGACCTCTATAAGTCAGACAAAGGAATTGGTAAGACAAAAGAGAAGTCAAATGATGCAGGTGCTGCTAAGGCAGTCTCAACGAAAAGCAAAACGTCTGTTTCGGAAACTAACAACGCAGTAACTTTTAGAGAGTCTACTGTTGAAAAAATGAGTGCCGATGAATATGAAGCTAAAGCTGATGTAATCATGGAAGCTATACGTTCCGGTAACTTTATATACGATTTATCTGGTTCTGCTAGATAAACAGTTGACAAATAGTTATTTATACATATAACTAGTATCAACTATAATGTGACCCCTCCACGTGGACAACTCACATACTACACGACACTTGAAAGCCTACCTGATAATATGAGCCTACACTTGATTAGCTATCAAACGTACAACCTCAAATGTTATTAGCCGATGACGAGTAAATTTTAGCACTTCGGTGCATTTGTTCAATTTTCAAAATGGAGATGAAAATGGCATTTAAAACTGCAGCAGGTTACGGTAATCTGCCCAATGGTAATTTCTCCCCAGTTATTTACTCTAAGCAGGTTCAGTTAGCCTTTAGGAAAAACTCCGTTGTCGAATCTATTACAAACTCTGATTATTTCGGAGAGATTAGCAACATGGGTGATTCCGTTAAAATAATAAAGGAGCCAGAAATCACCGTTAAGGAATACGCTAGGGGTGCAAACGTGCAACCTCAAGACCTTGACGATGAGGACTTTACATTAACTATTGATAAAGCAAACTACTTTGCTTTTAAAATAGATGATATTGAAGAGGCTCATAGTCACGTAAACTTTTCTTCACTAGCAAGTGATAGAGCAGGTTACAGACTTAAAGATAACTTTGACCAAGACGTTCTTGGTTACTTGTCAGGATTTAAACAATCAGCAAACAATGCACTTGCAGGCACTGCAAACGATGTAGTGAATGGAAGCAAAGCAGTTGGTACTGCTGGTTCAGACGAATTGTTGACAAGTATGAAGTTAAGAAAAGATAGCTTTGGTAACATCACTACTTCTAGTGCTGGTGACCACTCTATCCCAATAGCTCCAAGACTAGGTGGTGCAACTGCACAAGCAACTGCTACAGCTACTCCTTTACAGGTTATAGCTAGAATGGGCAGATTGTTAGACACTCAGTTTGTAGACAGTGATGGTAGATGGCTTGTTCTACATCCAACATTTATTGAAGTACTAAAAGATGAAGATTCACGTCTTCTAAATGGTGACTTCGGTGAATCAGGTGGATTAAGGTCAGGTTTATCTGTTGGAAAGATACATGGCTTTGACGTGTATATGTCCAATAACTTACCTTCAGTAGGTACAGGTCCGGGAACATCTGGAACTGCTAACCAAAATACAAACTTTGGTGTTATCGTTGCAGGACATAGTTCAGCAGTAGCTACTGCCGAGCAAATCAACAAGACAGAGACTTATAGAGACCCTGATTCTTTTGCTGATATTGTTCGTGGTATGCATTTGTATGGTAGAAAGATTCTTCGACCTGAAGCAATCGTTACTGCCAAGTATAACGTAGGATAAGGGAGATATAAATGGCTACTTATGATTTAACCTCTAAAGATACCACTGGTATATTTTCCGACTCTATTGCGGCTATGCCTTCATCTAAAAATACTAACGTAATGAGAAATATTGAGGCTTACCTTGATATTGATGCGTTAGTAGCAGCAGGTGGAAGTTTTGCAGACGGAGACATCTTTCAGGTGTTAGAAATCCCTGCAAATACTTTAGTCATAAATGCAGGTGCAGAAGTGATGAAAGCATTCACAGGCAGTTGTACTCTTGATATGGACTTTGCAGCAGGTGATGACATTATCGATGGTGCTGATATTACATCTGCTGGCTTTTGTGCCGCAGGAAGTAATGGTCAGACTAACACTATTGTCGGAAGTGGAGCTTCAACTTATACTCAATTCGTAACTACTACAGATACGATTGATGCTAAGATTGCAGGTGCCGCCCCAGCTACAGGAAGACTTAGAATGTATGCCACTGTTATTGATTTAGCAGGTCATGGCTTAGATGATAAGCCTGATGAAGTTGATAGAGACCAATTAGCTTAACTTATATATGAGAGAGCAGGGCAACTTGCTCTTTCATTTTACATAGGAATTATTATGGCAGAAACTTACCTAACACTAACAAATAAAGTAATAGCAAGGTTGAATGAAGTTGCATTAACTTCTACAACCTTTTCTAGTGCTAGGGGTATACAAGTTCAATGTCAAAACGCAGTGAATGAATCAATAAGATACATAAACCAAAAAGAGTTTCAGTATCCTTTTAACCATGCTATAGAAACAAAAACATTAACAGCAGGGGTTGTTAGATATGATGTTGCTGCAACAACAAAAACTGTAGACTATAATACATTTAGAATAATAAAAGATGCTGATTTAAATGTATCAGGTGGTAATTTAAAAATATTAAACTATAATGATTATATTAATAGTTTTATTACACAAGAAGATGAAATAAATAGTACAACAACAAGTACAACACATACAGATAGTGTAACAACTATAACTGTTACAAGCACATCAGGCTTTGATAGCACTGGAACTTTGTTTATAGGTAATGAACAGATTACGTATACAGCTATAGGTTCTAGCACTACTTTTACAGGGTGTACTAGAGGTGCTAATAGTACTACAGCGGCTTCTATAGCTAGTGGAGTAACTGTAACACAGTTTGATGGTGGTGGTGTACCTGAATTTGTAGTTAGAACTCCTGATAATAATTATCTTTTATATCCATTTCCACTTAAATCATTTACTTTAAAGTATGATTACTTTTCTTTTCCAACAGATATGTCTGCACATGGAGATACTACAACTATACCTGATAGATTTGCCGCTGTTATAGTGGATGGTGCTACAGCATTTGTATATCAGTATAGAGGTGAAACACAACAATATCAATTAAACTTTGGTAGGTTTGAGCAGGGTATTAAAAACATGCAAACACTATTAGTTAATAGATATGATTATGTAAGGTCTACTTATATACCACAATCTAATTCAGGAAGTCGTAGTACTACATTAAATTTAAGAGTAAGTTAAAATGGCAGACCAATCTCAAACAGCACCTTCAGCCTTTAACTGTGAGGGTGGCTTAGTTTTAAACAAATCTACCTTTATGATGCAACCGGGTGAAGCATTAGAGTTAAAAAACTTTGAACCTGCTGTTGAGGGTGGCTACAGAAGAATAAATGGCTTCTCTAAGTATGTATCAGCAGTTGTACCCTTTACATCTAGCTCGGCTGAAAAGGTACTTATGGTAGCAACCTTTGGTGATGTAGTATTAGCTGCTAGAGGTACTAGTATATATAGTGCAACTCCGGGTGGTTCATCGTGGACTAGCAGAGATAGTGGTAGAACAGGTGCATTAAAGTATAACTTTGAACGGTTTAACTTTGATGGTACAGATAAGATTGTTGTAGTAGATGGTGCAAATGACCCTACAGTATTTAACTCTAGTTTAGCTGCAACAGATGTAAGCGACAGTTCTGTATCAGGTTCTAAGTTTGTGGTATCATTTAAGAACCATATGTTTTATGCAGGTAAGTCAACTACTAAACAAGAAGTTGTATTCAGTCAACCTTTTGATGAGGATGCATTTAATAGTGGGTCTGGAGCAGGTAGCTTTAAAGTTGATGATGAAATAACAGGACTTAAAGTTTTCCGTGATGATTTATTTATATTTTGTGAAACAAGAATATTTAAACTAACAGGTAGTTCAAGTTCTAACTTTGCAGTATCAGACGTAACAAGAGATATAGGATGTATCAACGGTGATACAATTCAAGAATTTGCAGGTGACTTAATATTCTTAGGTCCTGATGGTTTAAGAACCATTGCAGGTACAGCAAGAATTGGTGACGTGGAATTGGGTACTATAAGTTCTAATGTGCAGTCTATATTTAATGATAATATAGCTAGTGCATCAGAGTTTGATTCAGTAGTTATAACAGATAAGACACAATACAGAATATTCTTTACTAAATCAAGTGTTGGTGAGAATCAAACTAAAGGTGTTATATGTGTACTCAAAGGAACTAAGTTTGAGTTCTCTGAAATAGTAGGCATAAGACCTGCGTGCACAGATAGTTTTGTATCAGAAGGTAATGTAATAGTTTTACATGGTGCATACTCAACAGGGTACATATATAGACAGGAATCAGGTAATACCTTTGATGGTACAACAATACTAGGTCGTTATAGAAGTCCTGACTTAACATTTAATGACCCGGGAATAAGAAAGCATATGCAAAGGGTTATAGTAAACTATAAACCTGAAGCAGCAATAGATGCTGACTTGTTTGTTAGATATGATTATGAAGATAAGGATTCGCCAAGACCTTCAGCCTATCCATTAGATTCAGAAGATGTTGTTGCTATATATGGCACATCAGTTTATGGAACACCTACATATGGTGGTGCATCGCAGCCACTAGTTAGGCAGGCAGTAGAGGGTTCAGGGTTCGCTATAGCATTAAGAGTAAATGATGGTGGTGAAACTGCACCTTATTCACTTAAAGGTTTTCAGTTAGAATATCAGTTAGGAGCTAGACGTTAATGGGTGATACATATACAAGACAGTCCTCGTATACAGATGGAGACGTAATAACTGCAGCTCATACTAATAATGAGTTTAATCAGTTATTAGCTGCCTTCGCTGCAAGTACAGGACATTCACACGATGGTACAGCAGGTGAAGGTGGAGCAGTTACTAAACTACTTAGTAATGTACTTACATTTGGAGCAGGTACAGCAGGTACAGATATAACTATTACATTTGATGGCGAGACAAATGACGGTGTAATGAAATGGATGGAAGACGAGGACTATTTTGAATTTAGTGATGACATACTTATTGCTTCTACAGAGAAGTTACAATTCAGAGATACAGCTATATACATCAATTCAAGTGCCGATGGACAGCTTGACCTTGTAGCTGACACAGAAATACAGATAGCTGCAACAACTATTGACATAAATGGTAATGTAGATATATCAGGAACATTAACAATAGGTAGTGCTGGTATATCTGAAGCAGAATTAGAAGTTCTTGATGGTCTTACTGTAAGCACAGCAGAAGTAAATATTTTAGATGGAGACACAAGTGCTACATCAACAACAGTAGCCGATGCAGATAGAGTTGTTTTAAATGACAACGGAACTATGGTTCAGGTAGCAGTAACAGATTTAGCAGCTTACTTTGATGATGAAATAACTGCAATGCCTAATCTTGTAACTACAGCAGCTACAACAGTAGGTGCATTAAATAGTGGTAGTATTACAAGTGGCTTTGGTACTATTGATACAGGGTCATCTACAATAACAACTACAGGTTTAATTACAGGTGGTTCTTTAGATATAGATGATGTTGTTATAAACGGAACAACGATAGGTCACACAGACGATACAGACCTTATAACTGTAGCAGATGGTGTAGTAACAGTAGCAGGTGAAGTATCCATGACTACACTTGATATTGGTGGCACGAATGTAACTTCTACTGCTGCAGAACTTAACTACAGTGACACAGGTGCTTCTGTAGGTACAGTTGTTGCGAGTAAGGTAGTTACAGCAGATGCAAACAAAGACGTAGCATCTTTTAGAAACATAACTCTTACAGGTGAATTAGATGCAGGGTCACTAGACGTTAGTGGCGATGCAGATATTGATGGAACACTAGAAGCAGATGCAATTACAGTGGGTGGCACTGCACTAAATACAGTAATTGCAGGAGTAACAGTTACTAATGCTACTACGGCAGCAGTTGCAACGACTGTTACAATTTCAGACAATGAAAGTACTAATGAAGAAAATGCAGTTATATTTACTTCAGGTGGTGATGTTGATGGTGGTAATATAGGTTTAGAATCTGACGGTGATTTAACCTACAATCCAAGTACAGGTACAGTAAGTGCTACTATATTTAAAGGTAACATAGATGCTGTAGATGGTGACTTTGATGGAACATTAGAAGCAGATGCAATCACTGTAGGTGGTGTTTCACTTGCAGAGACTATATCTGACACAGTCGGTGCAATGTTTAGTTCTAATACTGAAACAGGTATAACTGCAACATATCAAGATGCCGATAATACAATAGACCTTGTTATTGGTGCAGGTGATATTGTAAACTCTATGTTAGCCGATGATGCAGTAGGTGCAGATGAATTAGCAGCAAATGCTGTGGTGACTGCTTCTATTGTAGATGATAATGTTACTCAAGCAAAGATAGCTGATGATGCAGTTGGAGCAGACCAATTAGCTTCAAGTGCAGTTGTCACTGCTTCTATTGTAGATGCAAATGTAACTTTAGCCAAGATAGCCAATCAAGCTGCAAATACAGTCTTAGTAAGGGATGCTAACAGTTCTGGTGTTGTTTCTGCTAAAGCCGTTACAAACACACAAATACTTATAGGAGACGGAACAGGTTTTACAGCGGCAGCGTTATCAGGCGATGTAACGATGACAAATGCTGGAGTAGTTACAATTGGTGCTGGAGCAGTAGAAAATTCTATGTTAGCTGATGATGCAGTTGGAGCAGACGAGTTAGCTGCCAATGCTGTAGTAGAAGCTTCTATTGTTGACAATGCAGTAACACTAGCAAAAATGGCAGGTATCGCTAGAGGTAAATTAATAATAGGTGATGCTAGTGGAGACCCCTCTGTCATAGGTCCGGGTAGTGCTAATCAAGTATTAACATCGGATGGAACTGATATTGCTTTTGCAGACCCTGCTGGAGCTAGTTCTTTAGCCGCTGATAATTTGACAGCAGGTGATGCGGCTGTTGTTCTATCAACTACTAGTGGTACGATAACTATTGATAATGCTGCCAATGATGCAGATATTATATTTAAGGGAACTGACGGTGGTGCTGATATAACTGCTCTTACACTTGATATGTCTGCGGCAGGAGCTGCAACATTTAATAACGATGTAACTGCCTTTTCAGATAGAAGATTAAAAACAGATATAACAAATATAGATAATGCTTTGTCTAAGGTTATGCATATGCAAGGTGTTTATTATAAAAGAAATGATACAGCCGATGCACGAACTCAGGTTGGTGTGATAGCACAAGAAATAGAAAGTGTTTTACCTGAAGTTGTTTTAACAGCAGATGATGAAATGCAAACTAAATCAGTAGACTATGGTAAAATATGTGCTGTTCTTATTGAGTCTATAAAAGAATTAAAAAATGAAATAGAGGAGTTAAAGGCACGATAGATGGCAATACCTTCATCAGGACAATCTTTATCTCTTTCTGCACTAAGAACTGAATTTGTTGGTGGTAGTAGTGCTGTTAGTTTAAGCGACCTTTATAGGGGTGGTAGTAACATATTAGCTAAACATCCTACTAATCCGGGTGTCAATGATGCAGCTCCAGTACCTACAAGTGGTGCTTTAGATGTAAGCGACTATTATGGAACTGCTAAAAGTTTTAGCTTTACATACTCCAGTGATGCTACAGACCAAGATGTTTCAGATTTATTTGGTACAAACGATTATCAGCTAGACTATCCTAAGAATATTGTCATACCTTCAGATGTGACATTAGGAACAAATAACACTTCAGAATATGCTTTGGAAGTAGATTCAGGTGGTGATGGTACTATTACTATTACAAACAATGGAAACATTATAGGAGCAGGTGGTGCAGGTGGTGGAGCAGGTAGTGCTAATGGTGGTACAGGTTCTAATGGTTCTGCTGGTGGCGATGCCATGAAGGCTGCAGTTGCTTGTACTTTTATTAATAACGGAAGTATCCTCGCAGGTGGTGGTGGAGGTGCTGGTGGTGGTGGAGGTGGAGCAGGTGGTGCTTTACAACAACAGCAACAGTCTCAAACCACTGGTCAAGAAAACCCCGGTTTTAATGCTAATAATATGGCATGGTTTAAAGTTAATGCTCAAGGAGGACAATCAAGTACGACTTTAGGTTCTTCTGTGAGTAATACAACAGCTTCTAGAGCAAAATATGGTTCTAATCCGACTTTAGTTCAACTAGGATTTAATGCGACTTCTTACACACAAGGCAATAATACTTATATAAGAGGTAATCAAGTAAGCTCTAATCCTGCTGGTCAGACTATGGAAAATCAAAACTTTGGTCAGAAAATAGGCTATAACATTTCAAGGCAATTTCCACAACAATCTCAACAGCAAACACAAGTAGCAGGACACGCAGGTGGAGCAGGTGGAGCAGGTGGTTTAGGTAGAGGTTTTAATAATCTTCCCGGAGGTGACTCAGGTGCTAGTG
>UEXM01002511.1_pt1 | contig 12928 bp, 8 predicted proteins | sample 1796661 | NCBI WGS metagenome assembly UEXM01 (sample SAMEA4772469, study PRJEB27181) | metagenome | reverse complement strand
AGCAAGCGACAAGCTCATTGCTGACCGTGCGATTGAGACCACCCTGAACTCCCTGTTCCTCGGTGAGCAGCACAAGATGAGTTCTGGTGCGGAGAACATCTTCTTCACTAACCTCGGCTCGGACATCAACTTCTTCCCTATGTGGGGTGGACTTCGTGACCAGAGCCTGACAGCTAACCAAGGTGCGAGCGGATACATCGCCCCTAGCGGACGTGTCTACACAGACATGTTTAGCGTGGTGCTCGGCGGTGACGCTGACCCGTTAAACTCTATGGGCTACTCTGGGCCTAACTACTTCGGCGTAAACATCGCAGGGCTCGGTATCACAACCGTGGCTGCTGAGCAGGTTGAAGCAGACTGCCACTTAGAGTATCGCTTGTCCGTCAATGGAAAACAAGTGTATCTCCAAAAACTAAAGGGACTCGGTACTATATACCCTAACCAACAGATTGAATGGTTCTTTGACCACCCCGTTGAAATTCACGCTGGCACTACCATCTTCGCTGAGATTCGCAAGGTGCACACAGCTACTGATACGGACAATGGCGTGCTGCAGGTTCAGCGAGGCCAGACCCCTAACGCTGACGGGTCGTACCGATACCAAGCTATCGTACACAACCGACTGTTTGAGGACAAGGAGCTTGAATTTATCAGCCCCTTCCTCAAGTACCAAGCAATCGACATCAAGCTCGATGACACTGGTGCCTCTGTATTGCTTAGCGACCTATCGCAAGCATCTGGAGAGCAGTTCCTTCAGTCGCACCCAGTAAATACACTGGAGGCTTTGGCTAACGGTACCAACATTAAGATTAAGGCCAAGAACGGAAAGAAGGTCATAGTTGAGTCTATGCCTGTTTCGGGTCTCACTATAGACGGCTCTGCTTCTAGCTCAGTGCTCAACACTGCTGTTACGGCCATGAACAACGTGTTCACCAACACCTCTGGGTTCGGTGGCGCATCTTCTGGCACGGGGGTCTCTGGGCTGTCCTTATCGGGCAACACCCTGACCCTTACTATGACTGACGCAACGACACACGATGTAGACTTGTCTACGCTCGGTGTTGACGAGAACAACTTCGTAGCTAGCGGCGCACTAAGCGGTACCACGTTGATACTAACGATGAACGATGGCTCCACCGTAAACATAAACGCCTCTGCGCTGGGTATTGATACCGACACAACGGTTGCCTCTGGCACTGTGTCTGGTAACACTATGACCCTGACTATGAGTGACGGCTCTACGATTGATATCGGCGTCTCAGCACTTGCGCTAAACGACGACACTACTGTATCATCTGGCACGGTCTCTGGCAACAACTTAACGCTCACAATGTCCGACAGCACTACTGTTGTTTTGGATGTTACGAGTCTAGCTCTAAACAGCAACGACTACGTAGCTAGCGGCGCGGTATCAGGCAACACCCTGACCCTTACGTTGTCTGACGGAACTGACGTTGCGATTGACGTAACCACACTGGCTACCGACTTAGATACAGACACGGACACTACGGTCGTTTCTGGAGCCGTTAGCGGCACTAATTTGGTGCTCACGATGTCAGACTCAAGCACGGTAACGATAGACGCTACAAACATGGTTAACGGGGCTGTAGACAGTTCTAACGCACCTGACATTAGCGACCAGATTATCGAGGTCACCGAGAACGCATCAATCAACTCCAGCATCACGCTCGACTCGGGCAGCGACATCGTACAGATGTATGCGGAGACAAACGCCCCTAGCTGGGTGGTGTTAAACCAACTGACTGGACAGTTCCTTGGTACAGCCCCTGCATTTAGCAGCTCAGGTGTATCTGGAGCGAACGACTACGTTGTGAATTGCAAGGCGGCTAACGTCATCGGCGGTATCACTAACTTCACCGTAACGTTCAGGATACTGGAGCAAACCTACACCAACACGACATCCTTGGATTTCGAGAACGGTGTTAACTCCTTCCTAGGTGCCAACGCAGCTACTAACCTAGCAATGGCTAGGAGCAGCAACGGCGTAGGCAGCTCTGATGCTTGGACACTATCCATGTGGATTAAGCCTTCCAGTGAGACCTCGGGTCAGACGCTATTCTACTTCGGTAGCAGCGATGTAACCAACGGTGGCCACATTGAAGTTCGTAAGATTACGACAAACGGCAACCACAGGATTCGACTGCGATACGGCTCTGGCAACAACTACATCCAGAAGCAGACAACGAACAACAGCTCGACAATGCCTGCCAACAGCTGGCACCATGTACTGGTGTCCTACGCGGGCGGTCAGACTGGAGCTAGCTCTGGCTCACTAACTTCCTACTATAACCAGTTCAAGATATTCATTGACGGTGTAAACGTAGGTACCAACAACAGCCATAGCAACTTCGGTTGGTCTGGTGGCATCACTGGTCAGAACTTCAGGTTCGGCAGGTACGCCTCTGGCAACTATCCGAAAGACGTTCTGTACAACCAGATGGCTATATGGAGCAATGACCAATCAGGAAACATTAGCGGCATATACAACAGCGGGGCAACACAAGACCTCACTAGCCTGACTAGCGTTAGCGGTACGATGAACACAGATTACACACCACCAGTCCACTACTATGAGATTGGCAGTAGCGTAACCAGTGTCCCCGATATCAACAACAACGCTCACATGGTTGGTTACAACTTCAGCCAAGGTGATATTGTCACTGATGCTCCGTAACCCCTCATAGGTAACATGGCTAGATATAATCCTAACAGAACAGAGGTCATCATCGACAACAAGCGTGTGATGGCTAAGCTGAATAAAATAGACCTATTCGTACAGGGCGGAGACAAAGAAATACGCTCCGCCCTACGAAGGGGTGCAAAGCCTTGGCCTAAGGCGGTAAACGCGGGCAAGGTGTATAAGTATATAAAGCGTGACACAGGGAGCTCCACAAACCCAATTGGACTCACAACGTGGTACGCGAAGGGAAAGAACGAATACGGCGTAAAAGCCCGTCCTATTTCCGCTAAGGGTAAAGGTAAAAGAAACGGAGGCTGGCGTGCCCACTTCTTTGCATCTCCCGCAAAACATATCCGACGGTCGAAGCGGATTCCATTTGACTCTATGTACAGACAACAGACTCCCAACGTTGTCAGTTCTGTGTCAAAGCAACTACGACTACTAATCAACAGGCACTTCGGTGCTAACACGGTTTATCAAAGTAAATAACCAACAAATAATTATTTAAAATGGCTACTATTAATTCTAACAACCTCGGTGTATTCGCATTGGACACTGAGATGACTAGTCCTTTGGCTATCCTCGAAACTGGGGATTTGACTAGTTTCACTGATATTGACACTATCGCAGAGTCCGACTACCCTGCTGGAGTTGTCACTGGAGACTACTTCATCGTTAAGACTGCTGGTGCATTCGAAGGTATCGCTGAAGCGGCTGCGACTACTGCTAACGACGCTACTGACCAATTGAGCTTGGTTGCACTCGCAACTTCTAGCTCTTTGGAGACTTCAAACTCTTTGAACGAGACTGCTGCCCGTAACGGTACAGGAGGTTCTACTAACTTCATCGCTTCTGGCGCTATGACATGGAGCACTACCGTTGACGGATTGCTCGACATTGCTAGTGCTGTCGGCTCTGCTGTAACTATCATGGACGCTGCACGAGACAAGAAGTACATGATTGTTAAGTTCGACATGGACGAAGGTTCTGCTAACACATTCTACGCTGGACAAGCTCTTATCGAGTCTGTGTCTATCTCTGGAGGTGTTGACGACATCGCTACTTACTCTGCGTCTTTCTCTGGCTACGGAGACTTGTACAAAGGATAATCTTTTAGGGGGAGGCAATTGAGTCTCCCCTTTTTTTCCCCATATAAAATACAACCACTATGACTACTATGAACCCATTCCGAGGCGAATTCGAAGTAAAGATTCGCAACAAGAAATTTAAAGGCGCTTTCACTATGAACGCGCTACGCTTGACCTTGAAGGCCGAGAGCGTTAAGCTCGAAGCTTTTGACCAGTACCTAGAAGAAGACCCGCTTACAGCGCTACCAACTATTGCTTACTTCTCCATTCTATCTGAATGTATCCGTAACGATAAAGAACTCAAGATGAACAAAGAAGCGTTTATCGCTGAGTTCCTTGATGCTGCTGGCGCTTTCGAAGCTGTCACAGAGGCTATCTCCAATGCAATGAGCAGTGGGGATGAGCAGGGAAACGACTAGAGGGCGATGAGGCGGAGGTCCCTAGCTTAGAGAGTCTGTATAGAGACTCCTGTAGAGCGGGTACACACCCCAGAGAGTTCTGGAATATGACACTCTCTGAGAACATCCTGATAATCCAGCACACGCGGGAACGGGATAAGGAGATGTGGAACCACACAGCCTCCCTCATGGCCCTGTACGCCAATTCTAAATCTGGCAAAGGCAAGCGTTACAGCCCTGATGAGTTTAACCCACACTCCCTCATGAAGAAGGAGATGGCTAAGCCCAAGACTAGGGAAGATATTGATAAGTTAATTAACAAATATAAATCATTCAATGGCTAATAACGTGAACATCTCGCTGTTGCTCCGTACTCGGGGCTTCACAAAGGGATTAGCAAACGCTAAGAGACAGTTGACCACTTTCGGTCAGGTCTCAACCACTGTGGGTCGTACTATGCAGTACGCTCTGGGTGGTGCGTTTATAGCTGTGGGTGCAGATGCTGCGAAAGCGGCTGCCGACTTCGACTTAGCTAACCGTAAGCTGAAGGCCCTGTCTGGGCCCGAGGCTGCGGCTGGCGTCGAGGGACTGGCCAACACTGCCCGACAGTTAGGAAAGAATAGTATCTTTACCGCTGCGGAGGTTGCAAACCTTCAGGTAGAGATGAAGAAATTAGGTCTCACAACCAGAGACGTAAAGGAGCTGTCAGACGTGACTGTAAAGTTCGCGACAGCTATGGACACCGATGCAGCTAACGCTGGCTCTGTATTGGTTAAGACATTGAATAAGTTCAAGAGCTCATTCGAGGACTACGGCACAAGAGCCGAGGCAGCGACTAAGTTGAGCGACCAGATGGCACACGCTATTCTGAACTCAGCACTTACATTTGACACACTACAGAGCTCACTCGGGTACGCGGGTGGTGAGGCAGAGGCTGCTGGCTTCTCCTTCGCTGACACAACCGCTATCTTAGCAGAGCTTGCAAACGCAGGTTTCGAAGGCTCACGAGCTGGTACGATTCTGCGTCGTATATTCATTAACCTCGCCAAGACTGGCACGGCTGACCTTAATAGCGAGTTCTTTAAGTTGATTACTAATCAGCAGGAGTTTGCGGACCTCATCAAGATTACTGGTGCGCGTTCCGCTGGTGGTATCGCCTCCATCCAAGGGCTGAGGGATGCCATCGAGGAGTTCGCTGTTGCGAACGAGAAGGCTACGGGAGAAGTTCAGGGCCTTTATGACGCCAACGACCAGTCGCTTATCGGACGGTTGAAGAACTTTCGCTCAGCAATCCAAGAGCTCGGTATCGTAATCGAGCAGACCTTTGGTCGCTCATTCCGCGAGATTATCTCATCACTAGCTGACTTCGTTAAGAGCATAGACGCTGCTGACGTAAGGGCGGCTGGTATGATTGGTACCATGATTCTGCTCACCAAGGCAGCTAAGGGGCTGAGGGTTGTCTTCGGTAACCTAGCCCTATCCATTGTGGGCGGAGGCGGTGTTGCTGGTTTGGCCAAGGCATTCATGCGTTTAGGCCCAGCGTCAATTGCCGTGGGAGCCTTCATTGCTGGATTCGCTATCATGCAATCTAGCATGAACGACTTCAAGAACAAGGCGGCTGCAGTCACGGTTAAGCTAGACGATATGTACGCTGCCTTCCAGAAGGCCAACAGTCTAGACGACCCGTTCACTGCAAAGGTAAACTCAAAGGGATTCGAGTCTAAGGACGACTACATCAAGGCTGCTGACGAGAGACTGCAGAACCTATCCGTAGCTCTGGCTAGAGGTAAGAACGCATTGCAAGACGAGTTCAATACATTCACAGAGGCCAACAGAACGCTAGCTGAGAAAGCACTTCGCTCTGGCATGAGCCCGCTTGACATCATCAACAAGTTTGAGGAGAGTCAGCCAACGGGTCTAATCAGTGGAGCCAACAATGAGGAGAGACTGGGAGTACAAGAGCTTTGTAAATCAGTTGGCAAGCGTGCTGGCTTTCGAGAAGAACATCGTTGACATCCGAGAGCAGATGGCTGTGGCTGGAAACAGCTCCGCGACCACCTACTGGACTGAAGCGATTGCTGACACTGGAGGTGGTGCAGGTACCAAGGTGATTAAGAACCTAGAGAAGCTAAAGGCTATCGGGTTCACGCAGTTCGTTGCTGGCACTAAGCTAGTGGACGAGTCTGCTTCAGGGGCGGCAATATCACTGATAGAGCAGAGTGACGCGGTGAAGGAGCTACTAGCTAGCCGTGGATTGCTTGAGACGTACAACCCGCTCGGGCTTAACAGTACAGTTGGTGAGACCACAGACTGGGCTCAGCAGCAGGCAGACGCGGCATTACTAGAGGAGCAAGCAGCTCAGCTAGCTGTGTCATTCGAGGGTGTCGGTAACATCATCGGCACTGCATTTCAACAGGCGGCAACGGGGGCGCGAACCTTCGGTGACGCATTAAAGAATAATCTAATCGCAGCAATTTCTGCTGTAATTTCAAAACTTATCGCACTTAGTGCAGCATACGGACTAGCAGCTATTGCTAAGGCGTTCCTCGACGGTGGTACATCCATCGCTCAGGGTGCGGCTCAGATTACTAGCACAGGGTTCGGTAGCTTCCTAGGAAACGGCATGGGCCTCGGTTCATTCGGTACGCAGATAAGTTCAATAAGAACAACTGGTTATGTCGCTGGTTCTGACTTAGTATTAACTACGGCACGCGGCGTTAACGCAAGAGATAGAATATATGGCTAGAAGAATAGTAAATACAACAATTAAGAATCACAAGGATACGTTCCAGTTCGAGCTACACCAAATGAGCTCAAACGCACCAGATTTAGATTACATCTGTGAGTTTGACTCTGAGGGGTTCTCTATTGACTGGGCGAACTCGGCTGAAATCAAAGACGAGATTGTCGGCTCCTCGTGCGACTTCACGATGTACATGACGGAGGTTCAAAGAAGCTATGTCATGGCTGCCGCCTTCTCCGCTAAGGAGCAGGACCTCTGCGTGCGTATCATGAAGGATAACACGCCTTGGTGGTGTGGTGTTGTGCATACTGAAGAGATTGCAGAGGAGATAGCGGACGGCATCATTATGGTGTCGTTCACTGCCTCCGATGGTCTGGGTATGCTAAGTAACTACAACTACAAGCAGGCTGATGGCTCCACCTATAGCGGTAATGACAGTGTGTCCAACATTCTGTGGAATGCTCTCAGTAAACTTCCCCATACACCTCTGTACGCCTTGACTGGATACGAGGTATTAAGGGAGTACCCAATTGTTCGCCCAGTAACCGATGGCGGTAACTTGTTGTACTCTATATCGGCAACGGACGGGAACAAGTACGGCACAATGGACTACCTGTCCGCTGAGTTCAAGACTTTCTACAGGAGCTCACAATCAGAGGAGGATAAGCTGTTCAACGACAAGGTTATGTCTATCAGTAAGTTCAGGCCCAACTCCTTTACATCTAGCGCAAACGTCGTAAAGGACGTGATGTCTAGCTTAGGGGCAAGCATCTGCTTTGCAGAGGGTCGGTGGAATGTGTACGACAAGCACGCGATGGTTCGTAAGGACTCTGGAAACATTGACGTCATCAATCACTACGTTACCGATGCTGGAGTGCTAGATAGCTCTCGAAACAAGACTAGCGTGGTAGACGGCCTCTATGAGAAGGCTGCCTTTTCAGAGCAGGGGACTACAGCCCACAATGGTGCCGCAAGCGTGGAATGGGCCAAGGGTGCTTCGAGGAGCGGCATGTACCCGCTTCAGGGAACGATTCAAGAGCACGTGGAAGCTGGCTCTGACCTGCTATACAACAACGGCATAGGATATGTTAGTGAGAAACGATGGAATCGTGCGGACGCCATTGGCGCCGTAGATATGAACCAACCGCTCGCTAGGTTTGACAGAGTCGCTGGTTACAACAGTATTGATGCTGCTGTAGCTGCTGGGTTCGACATCAGGCGGTTCGCTAAGGACGAGTCGTGGCAGTGGAGGGGCTGTGCTTTTCCTGAGCCAGACGATAGTGTTTATGCCCTGCGGACTATGGACGGTATGTTCAGCCTGAACGACAGGGACAGAGAGTTCGATGGAATAACCCTACCCTCTGGTGACGATGACGGACAGGTTCGCATCCACTCCTCTGGTAACGCAAACTACAGTAAGACCAGCCTGCCAAGCTCATCCAACAACGCTATAGGCACTTTGGCTATAATGAAGCAACGTGTAGAGGTTACTACAAGCACTGGAGTTAAGTACAGACTTAGCCACCCAGTCAGGAGCCTACCCTACGATAGCCAAGGTAATACTGCAGACGTAAATATAAACGGTGCAGGCACATACATGATAAAGACGTGGAGCTCATCCATTGGAGGAGCTGTGTATGAATGGATTCCTGAGAGTCAGGTGGGCGACTTCAACAACGCTTGGTTGGACATCCCTATGGGTGCTCACGACCCCATCCTAGACGCTGGTACTGCAACTAAGTTCATGCAGACCGACTACCCGAGCTTAGATTGCTACACGCCGCCATTGACAATAGTCACTGACGGTACCGACAATACGTTGACCAAGGAGACTAACACAGGGGACAGGTCTATGTACGAGTGGAGGCTTGACCAGATGTATGACTTACCAGACGGTGACTTCCACATCACTAACTTCAAGCTACACCAACCTGTGATTGAGGAATGGCATTCAATGTCTGGCCCTAACGTAATATATAATTCAGACGGAACGGCTGGAGCGCTGGGCACCGATTACGGGGTAGCCACATACGCAACAGCAAGAGACGAGGCAAACTTTAATACGGGGAGTGGTAGTCTACCAAACTCGCTTGAGTATTTCCAGTACTCTGGCCTTGAAATATGGTTCGGTGACGGGACTAAGGAGTACGACGCTATGTCAACCTCATTCCCCACAACCATAAACGGCACAGAGGTAGGTAGCTTGACTAAGACCCGACTGGGAGCTTCATACCTTAATACAGGAGCGGCAACACACAACCGATACAAGTCTGGCAACTATGCCACGCCTACTGAACGAGAGGATAATATAAAGTTTCAACTACCTAATGATGCAACTGAGAACTTCAATAGCCTAGGCTCAGCAGTTTGTGCTGGCGTAGCCAAGGTGCGCGGAAGGACTCGACAGTTGCTTAGGGGGGAGCTGTACTCGCCTTTCGACGGGAACGCTGATGCGCTTATCGTATATCCATACACTAAGCTCTACTGCACGGGTCTGGATGAGGTTACGCTTGAGCTGATTCCTACATCGCTCTCTTATACGATGAGCATGAGTAAGCAGCAGTTCGAAGGTATTATCAAGTACAACGCGGAGTCCAACATAGCGACCACTGACGAAACCCAAGAGGATAACACCAGAGGGCCTAGTAGGACACCTACATTTTCCAAGCCCGACACAAGCGACATCTCAGACTTTGTTACTACTGGCTCCCAAACGGGAGGTTCAGGAGGTGGCGTGGTTACTGGTGGTGGCAAGTTCGGCGACTTATTTCCCATGTTTATTAGAAGACTATAATGGCAAACTATAAATTACTTACACACGAATCTACGGGGGCAACCTCGGAGTTAATGTTCACGGCAGGAGGCACCAATACAGTTGTCTCCTCCATCACCGCGAAAGACGGGTCAAGCCAAACGGCTGAGGTCTTAGTCAAGAAGAGCGGAACGAGCACCGTTGTTGAGATGGCTGAGGTTGACCTCACATCCAACGCGGGGTTCCAAATAATCGACGTCGCATTTGCTTTGGAAGCAGGCGATGAGTTATACATCCGTGCCTCCCGTGGTGGCATGAAATTCATAATGAGCTATGTTGAAGAGACAGAACTACCCAACGATACCGCACTGGGCGGTCTGCTTGACGTGGATACTACTGGTTTTACAGACGGGGACTCTCTTGTGTATTCCGCTAGTAATGGTAGCTGGGGACCTGCCGCAGTCAGCGGTGGAGGCGGAGGCGGCGCGTCTGACCTCGACGGTTTATCCGACGTGGCTATCACGAGCTCTACTTCTGGTGACTTTCTTAAGCATAACGGTTCAAACTATGTAGACGTCAACTTTGACTCAGCGGTGAACGCCAATGCTACGGTATTCGCAAACATGCAGAAGCAGGGCTATACTACAGCTCTGTTTGACGCTGACTTCGCAACCAAGGACGCGGACGATATTGATGATGCATCTACCACTAACCATCGGTTCGTAACACCGCAGATGCAGACTAACCTCGGCTATCTCGCTCCAGTCACAGGCAACATTGACCTCGACCAGCATGACACTGATATTGCTGCAAACAATCTGAAGGTATCATATACTGATGCCGCTGCCGTAGCAGCCAACACTTTGAAGGTGAGTGCTGACGGTTCGGTAGCTACACACAGTGATGTGACAGACGCAGGTAGTGGTGAGATAATCACAGATGCTGAACGCACCAAGCTGAACGGTATCGACACAGCTGCAACGGCAAACGATACTGACGCTAACCTCAAGGACAGAGCGAACCATACGGGCACACAGTTGTCTAGCACTATCTCTGACTTCACGGTTGAGACTGAGAGCATCATTGCTGATGTGATTGGTAATACAGATGACGTATCTGAAGGAACTACTAACCTCTACCACACATCTGCTCGTGTTGACGCACGCATTGGAGCTGCAGACATTGCAGACCTTAACGACGTATCGTCTACGGCGCCATCTAACGGACAGGTGTTAAAGTGGAATGGCTCTGCATGGGCTCCTGCTGCTGACAACTCTAGCACAGGCGGTGCTGGTGGTGTTGTTGATTCTGTGAACGGTATCAGCCAAGCGGCTGTTGTACTGGATGCGGACAATATTGACGATGCGGCTACTACGCACAAGTTTACTACAGCAGGTGACATTACTAAGCTCGCTGGCATAGCCTTTAACGCAACCGCCAATGATACTGACGTCAACCTAAAGAACAGAAGCAATCACACGGGACAGCAACTTGCGTCCACTATCTCTGACTTCGGTTCTGCATCTGCATCCGTTATCGTGGCTACCAACCTTCAGGCCTTAGCCAATGTCGATACACCGACCACTGGGGAGTTCCTTAAGTGGAACGGTACCACATGGGAAACCGACACCGCTGGTGGTGGTGGTGCGGTTGATTCTGTCAATACACAGACTGGGGTTGTTGTATTGGATGCTGACGATATTGATGACTCATCTACCACACATAAGTTTGTGTCTGCTGCTGACATTACTAAGCTCGGCGGCATTGCTACTGGCGCTGAAGTCAACGCGGTTGATTCTGTCAATACACAGACTGGAGCGGTGGTTCTGGATGCTGATGATATTGATGATGCGTCTACGACACACAAGTTCGTTGCTGCTGGTGACGTAACCAAGCTCGGGAACATTACTGTTGCTAATGCGGTGAACCTAGACACGATGAACACGCTTATGCTGAGTAACTTCACGACGGCAAACCAAGCTCAGTCTGACATCACGTCTCACGAGGGCAGCTTGCGTAATCACAGTGACATTGTCTACAGTGAGGCTAACCCAGCGAACATACCTACTGGCTCCTTCCTTACATGGAACGGGAGTACGCAGTGGACTGACAGCTTGATTGACCTGCAAGACCTAAACAACGTGGATACACCGACCACTGGAGAGTTCCTCAAGTGGAACGGTACCACGTGGGAGACCGATACGCCTACTGGAGGTGGTGGAGGTGGTGGTACAAACGTACACGATACAGACACTACGCTAACAAGTCTTGGCGACTACGACAGCGGAGCCGACATCATGGACTACGACACCGTTTCCGCTTCAGTTACTGGAGGGCGTGTCTACTCACTATCATCTAGTGGTTGGGCAGCAGCCACAAGCACGGGGAGCAGCGTTAACGGTTTGCTGGCTGTGTGTTCTAGCGATGCTACAGATGGAAGCTCAATGATTTTACGTGGGATATGCAAGGTAGATGGATTGTTCAGTGGAGCCTCTGTAGGCGACAAGGTGTACCTAGGTACTGGTGCCAAGTTCACGGCAACAGCCCCAACGTCTGCGGCCTCAGTGTTAATCTGCGGTAGAATCATAGATGCAACAAACAAGATAATCTGGTTCGACCCAGACAAGACAGTCATTACAATTCAATAATCATGGCAGTAATCACAGAAATCAACGGGGTATCGACGAGCGGTACCACAGGAATAAACAATATATTTGGCTCTGGAGGGGGTGGCGGTGTGACCGCCCCCGCTCTGGGGAATACCTCAGGGGTTCAGGTGTTTGGCACGGGTCTCGACACCCTTAATTCTGGCCTCACCTCAGCGTTCAACAGAACTGAAGTCGCCCTTACTCAATACTCAGGCACTGACTTCAAGGCCATAGCCGCCAAGAAGAACTACACGACATGCTTCGCGGTGACTAATGACGGTAAACTGCACTACGCAACAAACACAAACACTTGGATGGGTGGGGCTACAGCTGATATGGCATGGCACGAAGATACCTCCAACCCAACTGGTACTAGTGGCGATTGGACGTGGGTACATTGCGACGATAATAGCGCGGTAGCTATTCGAGGTGGGGATGTATGCTTTAGAGGTTACGGAAACTACAGGCAGAGAGGGGACGGCACCACAGGCAGTACTAGCTCTTGGGTTAAGACGTATGACGGCTCTACAGACCCAGCGGTAAAGTGCTACCTAGGGTATCGAATCCACTACATGATAACTGCAGCTGGAAAGATGTA
>UEXM01002507.1_pt1 | contig 12942 bp, 22 predicted proteins | sample 1796661 | NCBI WGS metagenome assembly UEXM01 (sample SAMEA4772469, study PRJEB27181) | metagenome | reverse complement strand
TCCTTTAGCCTTGAAGCGGCCTGCTAATTTTCCTTTAGTTATTCTTTGCCAAACGGTATAAACTCCCTTTTGACCGTAGTTTTCTGTTATCTTAGTCAATCTTCTTTTTACCATAATATCACATCTTACCTAGAGGGTCTGTTATGTCTTTTCCAGTTAATTTCAGAACAATATATTTAGCCGCATAAACTACTAAAAGTACAGCAGCGATATTGTAAATGGCAATTCCTATTTCTTCTTTATTCATATTATCACAACCTCAATTCGCCCGGCACATAAGGACACTTCCAACGCCTACGCTGAACCAAATTCTTTGAGTTAGGGTTTCTCTTCCAACTGCCTTTAATCCTAGCAGTTCTGGCACAATAAGAAGTTCTTTTGCTGCCTGTTCTGCCTGCGTATGGAACAAGGCTGCTAACAGTAATCATCTTGCCTGTATATGGGTTTCTTGTCTTAGGCAATTTTTCCACCTCCCGTAAGAGTTTTCAGACTTCTGAAACCTGCGTAACCAATTAGCAACGCTGTGATACCTGTCATGAATGCCACTTCTCGCCCTTCTAATGCCTCTATCACGCCGTTGGTCATCTCAGACACCCCATCGACTAGGGCAGGTGCTAACTCGCCCAGAATCGTCGGTATAACGCCTACAACCGCTACGGCTGTATCAATAACCAAACCTTGAACTCTTTCTGCTGCGTCGTCGGCATCTAGAACACCGAGTTTATCTGCCAGATAAGCCCCACCACCAACAGCAGTACCAAGCAATATCAAAGGAAGTACCATTTATACCCCTCCTAATGCCCTCACAGGCGTTCTAACGGCTAGAAGGCTAATACCTACCACCGTACCTAAAAGAAGCATAGGAACAAGCATTAGAATGAATCCAGACATTATCCCTTCTACAACCATTGGTGCTGTATTTACAGCCGATTTTGTGTAATCTTCAATGTTACTCGCCACTTGAACCACCATCACTAGGCGATTTTGTAGAACTTGAACTACTACTTGTTCTAGAATTTCTAGCGAATCTCAGTAGTAGAACTATTCCAACAACAACAGCACCAATTATCAAAACACCTTTCCAAGACATTCCGTTAGATTCTTTCTTTTCTTCCTCTCTTTCAATCAATTCCATGCCTTTTTTACCGTCAATAATATCATCTGTAATATCGCCGTCTATTAAATTTCCATCTTCATCATAAAGTTGACCTTGTTTCACAAAATCGGTATCATCAATAACTAATTCTAAATCTGAACCATCTGCTAATCTTGCTTCTTCTAATTTAATCCAAGTTTCGTCATTTATTCTATCTGGGTCTTTCACATTTACAAACTCGTCATTTAATCTAAGTCTATAACGAAATATTCCCGATTCTTCTTCATCAATATCAATCGACAAATAATCATCTTCAAACATTGTAACGAACATTTCAGAATCAAATAAATTTGCATTTCTAGTTTGTAAATTATTCTTTGATGCCGCTTTGCTATTTTTTGTATTATCCTCAAAATAATTATCGTTATCAGTCAAAATTCTCAAAGTAACTTTGTAGCCTTTAGCCACTTTACAATAAAAAGCACCGCTTTGTTTTGTAGAAATATCATGGTCATTAAGAAAAAGAATATCATTTTTTAGTTCTCCTTCACCGATTATCGCTTTTTTGGTTTGTCTTTGACCCATCCCATTTACCCATTTTGTATCGCCTGCTTTTTCCCAACTTGAAAAAGGTTGAAGATTGGTTGTAGAAAATTCGCAAGCAAGTCTTAACGATGTGAATAGAACCATTAGAAAACACCACCCTTAGATGATGAATAGTCATCAAAATTTAAGGGTTGAGCAGGCGGTCTTTCTTTTTCTTGATTTTGTGAATTTTCTGCTTCCTTTGCTGCTGCTATTTCATCAAATCTAGCCTGTTCTTCTGCCGTTCTAGGTCTAACCATTTCATCGAATTGAGAAACTGCTTCTGATAAATCACGATAACCAGAACGGAAAACATTTCCATTTTTTCTGATTTGATATTGCTCAAATAAAACAATGTCTTGACCGTCTTGCATCTGTTTATATTGTCTAGCCCAGAGCGAATAAGTAGTAGCAGGATATTTTGGGTCTACTTCTTTTCTTCTTTCTTCCCATTCAGTAAATCTGGCCGGGTCTTGATTTTGATTCGGCTCTAATGCTTCGTCTTGATTTTGTGAAAAATCCATGTCGAAACCGTCAAAATTTTTGCCAAGCCAAAAAGCAAAGACACCTAAAATCACTAAGTCCATCATCAATAACGACCTCTTTTCATTTTAGCCCTTCTAGAGCCTGTAGAACGCTTCCTTTGGCTTCTACGCTTGCTAGTACCTGCTGCTCTAGTGGCTGCCGCTTTGGTCTTGTAGACACGCTTTAGAGGCTTACCTGTGACATAAGAAATGACTCTGTAACCGCCACGCACTTTCTTGACTGGCAAATTACTCACTCCTATTCTTCAAAACAACAAATGCGATTACTAAAATTACAACTAAATTCATACTTATTTTCACAAAATCACCTCTTCACAATTTTTCAATAATTCTTTTAAATCCTCTAAATATTCTTTGCTTACGACGATTCAAAATAACTGCTGATTCATCTTTGAATTTAATTTGATAGCCGTAAGTATATTTTCTTTGATTTCTGGTTTCTAAGATACTTCTTTTACCACCTGTTACTTTGAAAACTCTTGAACCAAACGAATCCTTCATTTTATTTCACTTCCTTCTAATTTTCAAATCTCGAATTTTAACCGATTCTAATCCGCTAAAAGTTTTCTTTTTCATGTTCACACCAGTTCTAAAAAATATAGTATCAACTTTGACCTTTCCACCTTTTCCAACATATCCGGCAGAACCTCCAAACATAGATTTAATCGCTTTAACCATATTATTTCCTCCCTAGAAGTGTTATTTTAGTTTTAACTTTACTTCGTTTATATTTAGAGTTCAGTCTTGTAATCCCGAAAGTTCTTATTGTTTCACCCGTATAAACATCTCTAAATAATTTGTATTGCTTACCGCCTCTTAATCCAAAATAACTGGCTTGACGACTACCACTACTAACTTTGATTCTTTGTCTTCTTGGCATTATTTTCACGCTCCTAACATCGGTAGAACATCAATTCCTATGGCAGCACCCGCAAGCATAGCCAGAGCCTTTCCAATGCTCGTCAGAGTATCTAGACGAGCGAGAATCGCACTTAACTGGTTCTCAACCTCATTTACTCTAGCCTCTAGAGTTTGAATTCTCTGCGATTGTTCCATGTCTAGAGCATCAGTAGCCATTCGGATTACACCCGCCTATGATTTGCCATTGGACTCCCCATGTACCGCCACTACTCCCAATATTAGTAGCCATAAAATAAATTGTTTCTCCAAAATCAGAAGGTTTTCTAATAATTATTTGTTGTGAATATCCAAAATCGTTATCTGATAACAAAAAACTGTTTTCGCCATTAACGAATGGTAACTGCCATAATGACAAACTAGATTGAACAGTTGTGGGTGTTACTTCTTCAATATTAAAAGCATCATCAAAAGAATAAGCAAAAGTGTTTTTCTGGCTGTTGTTAAAGAGTTGAAATCTGATTTCGTCGCATTCTTTAGGTATGTTGATACTAAAAACACGATAATTGAAACCGCCACTAGCGCCTAAAACCGATAAAACACCACTGTTACGAACAGTATTTGACTTATGCAGAACCATATTTCTCACTTCCTAAAATCCACACAATAGCCACGCCCTACCCCCTCAAAATGAATCTCATTGGGGGAGGGTATGTCTATTGTGAATCTTAGTTTTCAGTCTGTCTTACGATTGTTTGTGCTGTGTTAGATGGGGCAGACTGTGTTTGTCTTACTGTGTCCATCTGTGAACTACCGACCATCGCTGTGATAATTGGGGTATAAGTTCTGGTAGTTGCTGCGCTTGAATCGACTTGAAGAATAACATCTCCACCAGTCAAACCGTAAGTAGGTAGGAACAGAGTTCCGGGTAATGAGGTTTGATAGGTTTGTTGAACTTGAGAAGATGTAGGATTTGAAGCAGAAATACCGTTCATAATATCGCCATTCAGCCATCGCCACATTTCTAGTTCTAATCCATAGTCACCGAGAGAATTAATTCTAATTCCTTGATTTCCAAGTTCATCGGCTAGAGAGTCATTTTGAATCAAAATACCCGAAACTACTCCCGGTACATTTTGTGGAATTCTTACGACAACTTGTTCCAAACTACTACTATGTGTAAAACTTGTAGCAGGAACAACAGTGGTTTGCTTCTGCGTTGCAGTATTGAACTTTAACCACCATTGAAGAGAACCGCTAGAAATGGTTGCGCCTGCGGCAGTAGCCTTCCATTGAACTATAATTTCGTATCTGTTAACGCCTGTTTCAGTGTTTAGACCCAGAGGTATTCCAATATAACCTTCTCTAGTTGTTTTTCCGTCTGTAACTTCATAGGCTCGACCACCAATATGATTTAGCAACAAGTCATAAGAACTTGCGCCTGCTGCTGAATTATCGCCTGCTTGACTTCTAAAATCATGAACTACTTCACCATTTACAACAACTCTAATAGAATCAATAAGTTGCATAATAGTTGTACTCGCACAAGGATTTTCGGCGAAGGTTAAATCATATCTTAGACATAGATATTCAATTAATCCGCCTTGAGCGTTAATACCTACATTGTATTGATTTGCAGTAGTTGTAGGCATGTTACCTACTGTGTTTGTAGATTCAATCATAGCGAATCTAACACCTGCCCCGGCAGAGTTCCCATTCATTCCGTTTCTGTAACTCATTTGAAATCACCTCAAGACACGGGTTTTAACCGCATCAACCATGTTGTTTCCGACATATGAAGTAATCATATAACTGCCCGCACCAAACACGACCAGACCGACTACGCCTGTGAAATATCCTAAGACTCCATCCATCTTAAGCACCTACTCCAACTGCGCCTGCCGCTTGTCCAAACGACCAGTTCACTATGTTTGTTCCAAAGATTTGCTGAGTAAAAATACCGGCAATTCCTAAATAAAGTCCGACCTGTAATCCGGCCATCGCTGCGTCTTGAAAGGATTCGATTCCTAGCATAAAACCGGCCTGTCTAATCAAGTAAATTATCTTTTTGGTAGGTGAAAAATAGGCTATTTTTGAAGATAAAATCGAGTCAAAAATCGCTTATTTTAAGAAAAATAGTGTAAAAAGTGAATTGCCGTTATTTTGCGTTCTAAGGGGTCTATCTCGCATTTGTTTAATCTGGGCTATGATAGTACCTAAATTTAATTTGCTTAGAAATGGGGTACTGCTCTAATGCAATTTTTGCACTAAAGTCAATTTTATTACCGTTATCTAAAGTAAATATTTTTTCAATATCACAAAAAATCGACCTAAAATTAACTTCACAAAATCGTATTTTATTTGATGAAAAATTGTTAAGTTGATTTTGTGAAATTGACATCTTTTTTAGATAAGTACAGACTAGGCTTGACTAATGAGAGTTGCGAATGCTACCGCCGATATGCAGTATAAATTGGTTGATTCTAGAATTGAAGTTTCTAGAAAACCAGTTGGAATCATCTTTGTTAGAAGGTGTGGAATGAAAATAGATTTTAGTCAAAGGGGGGAGAAATGTTCATGCTTGACTTGCTTACAATCAAAGTGACTAGCCTTCCAGATGGTGTCGCTTACTATGGTAATACCCCAGATGATATTCTTAATCAAATGAATATCAATTCATGGGATAGAGCCAAAACTGTGCTACATTTCAAAAAGGATATGGCTTTTAGAGTTGAAATGATGGGAACACATTTGGTCTTCTGGGATGCGTCGAGTTTTCTTTACGCTTTGCAGGAAGCAGGATTTTGTGAAATCGAATTGAATTGGAGTGATAATAATGAAAAGAAGAACTAGAAAACTAAGCGTTGAACAGAGAGAGGCTATTTACATCTTATACCAGATGCCCGAATGGACTATGGCTAAACTGGCAGAACAATTTTCGGTAAGTGTACCGAGAATCTGTCAGATAGTCAAAGAATTCAATCTTGGTGAATACGATGAAGAATAATTTACCTGTTGCGGTGATAGGTGTTTTGATTGGTGGTGTAGTAGGTTATCTTACTTCACATCTGGTAAAGAATAAGGAAGACGATTTGATTTGGAATATCAACGATAGATACGAGAAAGTTTTACTGCTTGTTTCAATAGTCGTGGTTCTCCTACTAGTTTTAGTGGTGGTAGTATATGCCGGTAAGTGATGAAACATTCAGAGTTCGATTAAGGGCTTTAGTTGACCGTGATGGTATAGACGGCGTTCAAGATTTCTACGGCGTATCTAGAAGAACGGTTAGACGGTGGATAAGTGGTGAAACCACTCCACAAGCCGGTAATACTGCTCGTTCTGTTTCTCGTAGAGGACAGAGGATAACGGGAAGTGTAATACAGACTAGAAACCCCTCTACAGGACAGTTTGAAACCCGTCTGAGGGGTAGAGGCGCACAAGCATTCAGAGCGCAAGAGGAAAGAGTGTCTAGAAGGCGACAAATAGCAATTCAAGAAGCCAACACACCTGCTGATAGAGCAAGGGCAGAATCTATGCCTACTGAACCAGATATTGACGCATGGGCAGATTGGGAACAAAGATATAATGATTTACAAGAAGCAACCCAATTAGGCTACTTAGATGACTTCTACGATTACTACGGTTACGATTATGATTGGGAAGATTTCCGTAGTTTATATGAACAAATGTCCGGGTGATTTTGTGAAGAAATCTAGAAAAGATAGACCGGTTATTGTTGATTTTACACAAAATCACATTAATTCACTTTCTCTAGATTTACGCTCTTTACCCCTACTTAGTAACCAGAAACGCAGAAAAGTTGGCAGGTCGTCAAGTCTAGCAGAACATAAGATGTGCGGTGCAGATACAGAAACCATTGACGGAAATGTTTGGTTATTCTCGACTGAGTTTGGGGTTTGGGAAATAGAAACGCTCGGTGATTTAATCGCTGTACTCTACAACAAATTTCACGCTAAGAAATGGTCTAGCGGTAAGAAGTCAAACAAGAAGTTGAAGCGGAAAGCGACTAGGGGAGTAACTACAAAACAGTTCTTCTTTTGGAATCTAAAATACGATGCTCAGTCAATTATGCATTTCTTAGAAAAAGACCAGATAGATACTTTGCTAGTAGGCGATAAAGTCGAGGTTACTTGTGTCGTTCCAAACTATGAACAAGAAATCAAAATTACTCTGAAATATCTAGAAGGTAAATATCTAGAAATAAAACCAGATTGGAAAATCGGTGAGCATAAAGTCGGCAGTTGTTATTGGTGGGACATATCGCAATTTTATTTCAAAGCCAGATTAAATAACGCTGCTAAAAAATTCTTAGGCGAAACGAAAATCGAAAAATGTTTCGACGGTTCAATTTTAGATGTTGGACAATTGAACGATGAAGATTATAGAATCAAATATCGTAAAGACATAGAAAAATATGCTATTCAAGATGCTGTATTAGCAGGCAAATTAGCCAGATTAAAACGAGCAGATTATGTAAGTCAAAATATCAGATTTATTCAGCCGTATAGTTTAGCCAATGTCGCTCAGAGAGAATTACTTTCGTCTTGTGAAGTTCCCACGATTAATCATTATATTGAAGATAGAGGATTAAATCGAATTTTACAAATTGCTCAAACATCTTTCTTTGGCGGTTGGTTTGAAACTTGTGGGAATGGTCGTTTTAATGGTTGTATGGGCGTTGATTTAGCCTCTGCCTACCCTTATGTCATGTATCACCTCCCAGACACCTCCAAAGGTAATTGGATAAGAAACGACTGTGAAGAATCTTTCAGAATTCATCTAGAAAAACGAAAGGCTATGGACATTGGATTTGCTCAAGTTTTTATCGAATTTCCACAAAATCGAAATTTTTATCCTCTGGTTCAAAAATCTAAATCGGGGACTTTGGTTACTCCCAGAATCGTTGAAGGATGGTTCACAATTGAAGAAATCCAAGAGGCTCTAAAATGGAATCCAACAACATTTATTCTAGGCGAATATTATTATTTTAGGGAAGACGATTCAAACTCTAGACCGTTTCAACCTTTTATCGAAAAATTCTATGAAATGAAAATGAGTTCTGAATCTGGTAGTGTTCCTTACAATGTAGCAAAAGTTCAGTTGAATTCTATCTATGGAAAAACCGTTCAATGCATCGACGGTAAAATAGGAAAAATGTGGAATCCGATTTATGGTTCGACAATTACTGGTTCAACTAGAGCAAGATTAGCCGAGTTGATTAGACTTAACGATTATAGCGCTCTAAGCGTGGCTACAGACGGCGTAATCTTCCCAAAAGACAAATTGACCATAATACCAGATAGACCACTTGTAGCGCCTCACAATCTAGGTAACTGGGAACATGATGGAGAAGGCGACCTTATCGTTATCATGTCGGGAGTTTATTCGATGCAGATGGAGAATTACACAAAAACGACTTTCAGAGGTAGCGCTTCGTACTTTTTACGAGGATTTAATGTTGGTGGGATTTTCCGATTTTGTGAAGAAAATCAAGATAGAGTCGCAATCAGAACAAAAGTCATGAAACCTTACAGCGCCAAAGAAGCCAGAATTAAAAACGATTATTCTTTGATTAATGTCTTTGCTGAAAGACAGTATTCAATCAGCGCTCTAGGCGATTCAACTAAGAGGTTGTGGGTTGGCGAAAAGGCTAGAAACTTTGGCGATTTATTGACTAAATGGTGGTATTCTAAACCACATCGGAACATTGATGGTATAGTGTCAACCCCAGATGTTGATGACTTGGTTACAAGACCCTAACTTTTGGACAGCCCTAGACGATTTGACAGAAATAGCATGGCCGCAGTTGCTTGATTTTCTTAATGTGATGAATGAGCATACAGATGTGATGCCTATTCAAGCACAAGCATTTATTTTCGGCGGCTTAGGTAAATTCGTTGGTACTTATCATGGTGCTAGAGCAGAATTAAACAATCATGAGAATTCTTTTTTCATGGCTATGAATGCAGTTGCTAATGATAAAAGAATGATGAAATTAAATGAAATGGCAGGAAATCAAATGGTTGACAATGCAGTTGATAAATTCAAGGGGGCTAACGAATGAGCAAGGTAGAAAAACACCCTACAGATGAAGGTAAATTTCAAAGTACATTTGATAATTATGGACATGGAAAAGGAAATGGAAAAAGTCGAAATGCAATCTACAAACATGCTAAGAAAGTCGATTTTGTGAAAAAAGACTCTGAAAAACAGGCTCGCAGTACAACGAAAATTTTTATCGAAGAATCTAGCAAAAAAGATGAAAAAACGACAGGCTCTCAGTCTAGCGGTTTTGAAACTTCACAAAATCAAACAAATTGGTCTGATATTTCTTGGGCTGATGATGATTTTTCAGATGTAAAACCTAAATCAATTCCAGAACCTATCGCAGCGATGGCGACAGGTCAAGCAGCAGAAGTTTCAATGGCGGCACAAGGTCAAGTTATTCGATTTGCATTTCATGGTTTAGACCGTTTGATTACTCATTGGGGAAGAGGGGTTATGAATAATCCAGAATATAATCTAGAGCGTCACCCTAGCGACATGGATGCTCTAGAAGCGTCTACGATGCAGTTAATGGCTCACTATGGCATTCAGATGCCTGTTAGTCCTCTAATGGTCTGGGGCGCTACTGTAGGGAGTGCCTATGCACCTCCTATTATGCATATCAGAAAGAACGCAGACCCAAACAGAAAAAAGCGTGGTTTCGGATTCTTGAAAAAATTGAATCCATTCAAGAGAAAAAAGAAAAAAGAAGCACAAGCACCTAATCAAGAGGTAATTCAAAATGAGTCTAACTCTTGAAAGGTTATATCACCCAGATGGTAAGCATCTTGGCGGGTTAGTAGCAGGATTAAGCGGGAGTGGAAAAACAACGGCTGTAATATCAACTTTACAACAAGCCATGAAAAATAATAAATTCGGAGAATATCATAGATTTATCGTGGTTGACCCTAAAACTCAATTAGGCGATTATGATATTTTGGCAGACCCGATTTATGATATGAAAAAGGCTCTAAAATCTATCAGAACTGAAAGAATGACTGTCTACTTTCCAGACTTAGATTATCTAGAAGATGAGGTTTCATATATTGTAGATTATTTATTTGCTTTGTCAGATTCAGAACCTAAAACATCCTTCACTTTGATACTTGATGAAGCCTCAATTTTGATAACGCCAACTAAGATACCTAAATCATTGAAGAGGTTATCTGTTCAAGGTAGAGCAAAGAGAATTAAACCTATTTTCATATCTCAAAGACCGATTGTAAATAGGTGGACTGATGCTAATCTTTCAACCCTACTTTTGTTCAATACTTTACCAGTCGATTATGATACACTTTCAAAGCGATGGGGCGTAGATTTTCACAAAATCGGCGAAAATGTCAGAGAAGTTGATTATTCGTATATGTGGTTCGATATGGAAAAAGGAACATCAAAATTGATGAATCCAGTAGCCTTACCTAAAGTGCGTCGGAAGCGTAAAAAGAAGGACATAAAAGGTAAAATTAGTGCCTTTTTCCGCTTATCTTAATATAGGGGGTACTCACCAGTGGCATTCATGCCACAGACATATGGAGCAGAAATCGAGTGCTACGGGCTAACGCCAAGAGAAATTGAACAAGCCATTAATTCAGTTAATGGTGCGGTGTATGGTGCGCCACACATCAACAATTCAAGAAGTAACGAAAAACTATGGGTTACAGACATGAATTCACCTAATTACATGGGAAGCAGAATATTCGGTTACAGCGAATCGAAGAAACTTGCTGTACGATGCAAAGAAGATGGAACAGAAAATGTATGGATTGCCGCTAGTGATTCATCAATTAGAAATGATGCCGGTCGTGGAATTGCTCACGAAATCGTATCACCTATACTTTATGGTCGTCAAGGTCTGAATCAACTTAAGAGAATCATGAAAGCACTACAAAACGCAGGTGCTAAAGTGAACAAATCTTGCGGATTCCATGTCACTATCGGTATCAAATCTAGCAGCGCTAGAGCAAGAAGAATGGGTGGAGCAAACCTAGCACAAAGAATCGGTAGGATTGTTGACGCAGTAGACTGGTTCATTGAAGGCGCTTTCAACAAATTGGTTTCTTCAAGTCGAAGATATGGTTCTCCTAGCGGTACTTATTATGGCGGTCAAAATATCCGTGTTAACTACAACAGCGAAGTTCCTAACACCTTTGGAACAGGTAAGAAGTCCCACTATCAATACATGATGAGGCGTGGTGTAGGTCGTAACTCTCCAATCAATCTAAACAAGGTCAACACAAGACATGCTCTGCTAGAATTCAGACAGCATAACGGAACTCTGAACGGTGATAAAATCGTCAACTTTGCTCTACTACTGAACAAACTTTGTTCATGGGCTATCAATGACGAGCATCCTAACTTCGGTCACGACATCAGAAACTATTCTCCTACCCTAGACAGCCTTCTAAACATGGTCAACGCAGGAAGCGACCTTAGAACAGCCCTAGAAGCCAGAGCAAGACAAATAGGTGGTAGAGGTCATCAAGCATCTAACATGAACAAGTGGGCTATACACAACGCATTTCTAGAAGGAAACGACACAGCCGGAATGAATCCTAGTGTGCTACTAGAATCCACTCTTGGGGGCGATTTCTGATGTGCGGAATAGGAGGAATATTCACAGCCAACAGCAGCGAGGTTTTACCTCAGTTGGAGGCTCTTTTCAGTGGTCTAAGTGATAGAGGCCGTCATGCTTGTGGATTTGCTTTCAGATGGAACAATAGCGATTCTGACATAGTTTGGAAGAATGCTATTTCTAGCGTTGAAGCGGTTTCTCAGAAAATTATGTCTAAGAAAATCGGTTCAAATCTTCTCTACGCTTTGCTACACACAAGGTACACAACTCAAGGTTCAACTGCTAACAATGGTAACAATCATCCAATCGTTTCACATGACATGATAGTGACTCATAACGGTGTAATCAACAACGACGATTTAATTTTCAGAGATTTACAAACTACCAGATTACACCAAGTAGACTCAGAGTGTATAAACGCATTACTGAGGCTTCAATCAACTAGAAAGATGATTGCTAGTATCAGAGGTTCTGCTAGTGTTGCATGGGTTGATACTACACAAAATCAACAAATTGTCAATCTAATCACAAACGGTAGAAATCCACTTGTAATCGCTAGGACTATTGAAGGTCATGTTGTTTGGGCTTCTAACTTGTATCACATTAAAGACGCAGGATTTGAAATTAAAGATTCATTCAATGCTATTCCTTACAAGCATTACCAGATTAGTCAAGGTTCTGATGAACCAATGATTGAAAGTGAATTCGTATCTAATGAGAGAGTTGCGCCTAGAGTTCTGAAAAGAGGTACTCATACAGCAGCGTGGGGCGATACAAAACCTACCAATAAGGGGTTTAGACCTAAATCAAGAACAAATGGCAGGAAGACACCTTCTAAGGCTCAGAAAGGTGAGAAATTAATTCAAGCAGGCTTTGTTTATGATGATGATTTGAAATGTTGGAGAAAAGCAAGGATTACAGACTGGTCTTGAATCTAAAATATCAGAAATTTAGGAGGTGCAATGGTAATCTGAAAAACTAGTCTGTGATTTAAGCCCCATTGGATTTGCGATTTTGTGTAATCGTGAATCTGATGGGGCTTTTTTTATTTTGATTTTGTGAAATGAAAAATACCCTCAAAACATGCCCTATCTCTGTTCCACTAGGCTAAGTGGGGGTTTTGGTCTGGAATAGCATTAGAATGGCTCTCAGAGGGCTTAGAATACACGCAATTGGGTCTTGCGCAGCAAGCCCTACTCGCATCAAGCGAAGCGAGGTG
>UEXM01002505.1_pt1 | contig 12950 bp, 10 predicted proteins | sample 1796661 | NCBI WGS metagenome assembly UEXM01 (sample SAMEA4772469, study PRJEB27181) | metagenome | reverse complement strand
ATTTAAAATTATTTTTTCCAATTCATTTTTTGAATATATAAAATTTTTTTCTTTGTTTTTGATATGGATATATTTTTTCAACAAATATGTAGAACTAAATATTTCGTTTTGGATTTCCTCAAGAGTGTGCTTCTTTCTGTTGTACGTGCAGATGCCCTCTTTACGAACTGGGCGTTTTTCGACAAAAGTATTATACCCAGTCAACATTGTTGCTGTGAGGTAATCTATGTCAGAATATATAAGTTTGACGAATCTAGAAGATAAATATACATCTGCTAAGGAAGTGCCCCCAAGGGAATATAACAATTCTTTTTTATTTACTGGAGAGGATAGATCAAAGTTAAGTCTCCATGGTATATTTTTGTCAATGAGAAAGCCAAAATTTGCGGCCGCTTCTCGATAAAATTCGAAGTTTAGCGAATCTATAAAAAGTTGCTTGTGTTCGTTGTTTGAAGGATCGAGATCTGCGATCTCAACAGACATCCCAGAAGATAATGCTGATACCCTATTGGACAAGTAAAATGCAGTTCTTGTTATATATTCTATATCGACGTTTTCTAATATGTGCAGAAACAATTTTTCGAAATAAGATTTGACATCCAAAATTTCATCCTCTTTCTGGTTTTTTATTAGGGAACTGTTGAAGTCAGAGATAATTTGGGTAACATACGAATTGCAATCTATATCAGCATCTCTGAATGCGTTAAAAACTTTAATATTTTTTAAGTAAGGGTCTTCAGCCAAAGCGTCAACTCTGGATCTTTGTAAAAAGAGACTTTGCATCTTTTTGAACGCGGATGCAACCTCTGGCAATAAATAATGGTTTTCTTCCCCCGGAAGTATTATTAGGGAGGACTTAGATACACGTATTGGGTGAAAGCCGCGATCTACCTTGCCATATAAAAGATTTTCAAAAGACCAATAGTCTTTCACTCCGGGAACAACTGGGAAAAGATTTGCAAAGTCTTCTGGCAGATTAAAAATAGCCTCATATAATATTCTATCTAGAAATAGCTTTTTTAGATTTGTTGTGTTGTTGGCTGTAAAATTTGCCATGACTGCTTGTTTTCCTTTATTTATTCTTTTTTGGTTTAAATCCGGATGCTACGAAGTCTGCTTCAAGTTGGGTAGAAAAGCCCCCATCTGATATCTGACTTCTGACCTTTCTTATTTGATGGTAACCACCGAGCCCCATTATTGCATATGCGCTACCTTCGATCCATGGACGACCAGAACCACCGAGTGAGTGGGCCGGATTAATATAAATTAATCGTCCGGGATAAAAAAGAGTATTACCAAACATATCTATGTCAACAGAAAATTGATTTGCTAAAAGAGCATAAGGGTTCTGTGTCTCGAAGATTCTCTGTTCTTTAAGGTTTTCGATGTCGGTCTTCTTAAAAGAAGCACTTTTGACAACAGAGTCCTTTGATCCAAAAACGAAATGGTAAACGCCCCTCTCGTTCAAATCTTCTTTTTTTGACTTCATATAGTCCTTTGGGTATTTTAAAAAATATTCTGATCCGTCTTTTGGGACAGCATAGATGGCTATATAACTATAGTCTGTACCCGGCGTGAAGGCGGTTCTTATGGGTCCGACTGACTCCTTCAGCCCTGTTACGCTGTTCTTGGAGTCAATAAAGGTGGTTTGGTATACAGATTTGGACGGCTTATAATTTTCAGTAAATTTTTCTATTTTGTTTTCTATCAACTTAGCCATCAATTCTTTTATAAATTCACTAATACTTATTGTGAGTCTTCGCTTGGCAATCACCTCTTCATAAAAAAAGTTAGATAGTAACCTGACATCTACAGGAATATCTGCAATATTTATTTCTCCGGAGGCGAATCCCGTGTTCGTTGTCAACAGCCTGATGCTATTGCTAACATTTGGATCCTTACCCAGTGCGGCAAGTTTTGCTGCATCTGTGGCATTGTTCGCTATAAGATTAAGCAAATCTCCCAAGTAAATAAAATAAATATCTTCACTTTGATCATTTTCCTCCGCAGCTGCGTTTTGCCATGTATTTATGTCTTTCTGAACATTTATTTTTTGTTCGTCCGATAAAGAATTAGATTTTGATATTGCCGCGACCGCTTTGTTGTCCATACCTTGGAAATTTAAAATCTGAGATAGTTAAGCATTTTAGTAATGTACTCTATTCGTTTCTAGCAGTTTTGAAAAAATAAATTTATATGATTGTTTGATAGCCTCTTCTTTGATCTTATCAAATTCATCATTTAATTTCTTAAGTTGTTCGGATGACTTATCATTGTCTCCCGACTTGGAGCGTTCTCTCACATCTCCTATCTCATCTTTCTTTTGTTTTATTTGTTTGCAAATTTCTACGCTGGGTAGAATTGCATTTAAAGAAGAATTTTTTGCCATTGTTTCGTAAGCAGAGTGATATTCTATATTTAAAGTAAAAGCTGCTGTGGTGGCACTATCAAAATCCAGTTCATAGTTTATCTGCTGTAGAAACATAGACAGTTTATTCTCTTGTATTGCTTTTATTTCTTCGCTCTTAAACAAGCTACTTCCTGTGGGAACGGCCCAGCCGACTTCTGCCAATACAAAAGCATTTGTATCTTTCCCCACCTTGGCATCATCTATGCTCACTGCCTCTCTTGGTAGTATTAAATCTAAATATGTGAAACTGGATCCGTCTGCGGCTTGTCTTTCGGCAGTGAGTTGCCCAAAGTCTTGAAAATACAAACTTAAATTCGCAGATAAGTCTGTAAATTTAGTTGCTTCATTTTGACCATTATACTGCCACTCGAAAGATCTTATACCAAAGCCATCTCTGTTTTTAAAATATTGCCCTTTGTCTTTGGGGGACTGTCTAAATATTTTTCCCGTCTTAGAGTATCCCAAACTAATAGTGGGAAACGGAATTTCTATTTTTCTCCTCTTGGATCCTTCTATAATAATTTTAAAAAGCTTTATTTGCGGAACAAGGGAGGATAATTGTGCAGTAGTAAATGTTAATAATCTTGCACCCTCTTTCTTTCCGACATAGGGTCCGAGAGGGTTAGAAGAGCTGTCTTCTATTCTAGAAACCAAAATCTTATTATAGGTTGGATAATTTGCGGTACTTCTTAATACTTTGTTTATTTCGCTGCTGTTAACTAACAAATAATTCTGGTGTATGAAGGATGCAGCCTTTGAGTATTCTTGAGCAATATAATTTTCTATGTCTTCTATAGCCTCTTCGGGAGTTTTTTCTCCTGCTTCCACGGCTTTTTCAGCTTCGTGAATGAGGGTGCCATCTTTTTTTAATTCTTCTTTGACTTCCTCGCTTAAAGAGTCGTTTTCGTCGATATTTGCATCGCGGGCAGCTTTAATTTTATTTCTATTATCACTTCTTTTGATCAAATCAAATTTAGTCAAAAGAAGCGCAAACTTATCTCTCGTTTTGTCATTCGGTCCAAATAATTGACCTGCGTTGGCTATTTTGCCAACAGCATCTATATCTTCTGGTGTCAGGTATGGATATTCTTGTTTGTATAGATCGTGTCTCTGTTCTCTGGTTATATCAGCACCCAATACTTCGGAGACTCTTGTCGCCTTTTCCGATGCGGCTGTTGATGTGCCCTGATTAGAGTTTTTGAACGATTCTTCAAATCCATCAATGGTATTTAGCGATTTAAAATCTTCATTAGTTTCCAGTATACTCACTTTGGTACTCCCCTAGACTCTATAAAATTCTAATATTTGCTCAATCGAGATTGGCACATAATAAATATCGCCTACTTGAAAATGTGACTCGGTTGGTTTTTGATTAAATTGTGCGATAATCCACCAGTATCTAGGATCTCCATAATAATCCGATGCTATCTTATATAACCTATCGCCGACTTGCCATCTTTTAGTTTCAAATTTTATGGATGACATCTCTTCAGCGTTTGGATAATAAAGAGATTTTGAGTCATATTGACTAATCTGTTTAACACCTCTGTCTCTGAATAATTCGTCGTATGATTCTTCTTTGTTAACGATGATCTTGTTTGTTGAGTATCTTGATACTGGCATTATTCACTCCCTTCGGTGCGGATCGGCTGGAGGACTGTTACACCTCTCCTTTGCGTAATTTTGACTTGGTTTGCGGCAGATTGCGGGGCTGTTGGATCCGCGACGGGTCCGGGAGCAGCAGGACCAGAATCAAAACGGGAGTATTGGCGTTCTGTATTAATGACGGCACCTCCGATTGAAATGGAAACTCTTTTTGGAAATGATTCAATTTTTCCGAAAATGTCGCCAGTCTTCGCACTCGTGTCTACGGCACTGCCGCGTACTGCAGCAATTTTTCTTAATCTGTCGCCGTAATCGATAGACACGGAGTTGGGAGCGATAACTATAGGGGTCTCAATATACCCATTCCCGTCTAGAAGTTTTATTGACCACAATGGTGATCTCGATATCAATTCGTTTTCATAAATCGGTCTACTAAATTTATTTAAAGTTGCAAGGAGATTTTTAAATTCATAGCTAAAGTTGAAGGTTTGTGCCACAGTAATGCTAATTGTTTGACCCGTCGTTTTGTAGCTTTGGATAGCGTCTTGTCTTCCATATACAGACACGGATTCCCACCCTATATCGTAGTCCAAACTGACACTCTCAAGGATTGAAAATACTAGTCGTCCGTAGTCGAGTCCGAGAAAGGGATATCTGTCTATTATTACTGGTTTCGCCATATTATCTACCTCCTGTTGTGGAGTATACTGGTCGGGCACTCATTTTTCTCTCCATTCTCTTTTCTTGAATATCAAAAATCTTATCAAGGTTGCCATTAATATTGATTACCGGGGCATTATCGCCTTTATTATTATCTACCATTGCTTTAGTTAGTTGGTCAATTGACTTTTTCAAGGCATTATTTGAATCTACCATAGCTGACTCAATTTCCATTCTTGCTTGGGCTATTTGATCTGTTTGTGTGTTTGTTTCCACTCCGAATACGCGGCTAACAACTGCGACACCTTGATCAAAAACCTTACCTAAGATGTCCATGACCTCTGGAGATAATAGATATCCGATAAAATCTTTCATTATTCCAAATAAGCTCTGAACTGCTCGTATTGGTGCCGTGATTGCGTCACCCATTGCTCGGAATGCATTGCCGAAGAGACCCAAGACCTCGATAAAGGATGGACTGTTTCCGATCTGAATCATTGTATATAGATCGTTAAGCGCACTGGCAACATCTGCAATGCGGTTGAAAAACCCTACTATAAGTGGGGAGAGATAATTAAGTATTGCACCAAATGCTCGAAATGCATAGCGGATTCCGGTTACTTCTATCAATAATCCTCCGACGTACCCGGCAAGAAACATGATGTGTTCGCCCATTTTTTGCAGGACTGGCACAAGGTCTTGTGCGATAGATTTAAATATTGGCTCCAATTCTTTTCTAAGTGGTTCTAGGCTTGTCGCCAATTCATCAAATATTTCTTTATATTTTGCAAACATACCATAGATTATCCCACCAATCACCATAAACGGCAGAAAAAATTGACCCATCCAAGCCATCAAGATTGTTTTAAGCAGCATGGCAGAGCCGCTTGTCTCGTTTAAAATATCGCTGAAGCTTCCAATGTATGAATATGCTAACCCGAACATAACAACCAGCATTGATATTACAGCTACTACAGCACCGACCGGTCCCGTGATAAGACTCATAGAGGCTGCGATTGCAAGAAGTGCTACGGGTATTGCCATTAAAGCTACCTTGAATGATGGGTACGCGGCCATGAATGATGCGATTCCACCTAGAAAGCCCTTGAAACCGCGAATAAGTGGCTCTAAGTTTGCAACAAGTGAAGTCAGCATACCAGTTAGGACTTCCGTAACTGAATTAAATTTTGCTGTTTGTTCTGCTAGTGCTTCAAGATCAGACGCGCTTTGTTTTGTTTGCGGCTCTAATAAATCAAACCTATTATTCATAAGTAGGGCTAGTTCGCTTACATCCGCTAAACCCATAGCAGCTGCTGTTGCCTGACGCTCATAATATCCCATTTGATCAAATGATTTTCCAGCATCATTGATTGCACTAGATAGCATTCTCATTCTCTCTGTAGGATCAGTATTTTTAATCATTCTAGTTGTGCTCAAGTATGGTCCACCCAATAGAGCATTTAGTTTTCCTACTGCCTGCGCTGCTCCCTCAAAGGTATCAAATTGCTTTGTTATATTAAGCAATGACTGGACTTCCATTCCTGCTGCCTTGGCATTGACGGCTAGTTTTTTAAACACATCTGGTGCCTTTTTCCCAAATGCTGCCAACTGCGGAAGTGCTTGTTGGAAGCCCTCTGCCATGGCTTGAGGTGGCATGCCTATTTCTTGAGCCAAGACAAACATTTCACGCTGGAGACTACTAGCCTCCGCTTCGGTCATGGCAAAAGCAGACATCAAAGTATTATATGTGGCAGCTGTGGTGGCTGCAGATACGCCCAACTCATTTAATACTGCTGTATTTTTTGCGAGCGACTCCTGTTGTGCTTCAGATATGCGGTTAAACCCTCCGAAGTTATTGATTAATCCGCCGTAAGCTTCAGTAATGTCTTTAACGCCTACCGACAAGGGGGAAAGGTCTCTTTGTAGTGAAATCATCTGGTTGCCGAACATATCCAGCGCACCAGTAGATCTGTTAAATTGTGTAAAAACCACATCTGTGGCGAAAGCGAGTGCCACCATTGCCTCAATCATGACTTCCGCGCCAGCTGACAATAATTTGGCGGGATTGATGGCAGATTTAAACCCTGCCGTAAGATTAGCCATTGATGCAGCGGCGTTTTCTCCGCCTGTTGCCATCTCCAAGAATCCCCTAGCATTTGACATTATACCATTTTCATTTTCTTTTAAAAGCCCGCCGAGGGAGCCAATCTTTTCTCCAAGACCGAAAGCTTTGTCGGCAAAACCAGATGCTGATGTTCCTCCAGCTTCGAGAGCGCGAGTAACATCTCTCCCTGATTCACTCAAATCTTTATAAGTTATACCCAATTTAGTCTGCACTTCGAGAAGTTCTCTGAGGGATTTTGTCAGATCTTGGACAGCTTCAGTGCCGCCTTCAGAAGTCAATGCTTCTAGGATTTGTTTTATTTCTGACATCTAGTAATTTTTTCCTTATTTAAATGGCCACTTGATCCCTGTGGATTTTTCAAAGCCCTTTACCGCTTTGTTCAAAGATGTTTTTGTGTTATATGTCTTTGGGTTATTCAAGCCGTGTTTTTTGGCTGATTCTAAATATTTCTTTTCGTGACCGAGAGTTTTTGCAAAGGCTTTTAAATCTTTTGGCTTACCCTTAACGTGAGCATTTGGTCCGAAAACAGGAAAGCCAAACATTTGTTTCAATATTAATTCAATGGTCATGCCTGCCATTCGAAGTAATCCTTCGTTTAATGCCCCATCTTGGTTTTTAAGCTCTTCTAAATCTAAAACTATTTCTTTTTCCATTTTCTTATTCCTTTTATATCACTTTTTTGCCACGACAGTCCCTGATCCGCCCGTGTTATCGACTTTGCCGGGTCCAGTGGAGGCTTGTTCTAATTTCTCGGCACTGAATGGTATATTATATCGAAACACCATTTTACACTCCAACAGTCCATTTTCTGTATATGTTAATTCGCCCAGATCGTAGCTTACTGGGGCAATCGATTTATAAACTACATTTCTTCTATCGTCCGAGCTTCTTTGATTTTTATCTACTTCTCGAAAAGTTCGACCATTTTGGTTTTCTGTCAGGACAACGTTGCCGGTATTTCTTCCTCTAAACAACTCTACATTTATATAAGAATTTATACAATACGCTGTGTTGGGATCTGGAGCATCTGCATCCATTGCTGTCCGGAAAGGGATATTTGTCACTGGCTTTGGCTTACCTTTCTTGTCAATATAAGTTAGATAATAGGTATGAAATATTCTTGGTAGTAAATTAATAATATTTCCGTGAGGCGTATCTACTGCGTAAAAAGTTACTGTTATTTGTTGGAAGTCCGGATCTCTAGCTTCAGCCTGTCCATCTGAAAGTTGACCGGAAACATCTTCAAAGGAAACTTCTACAGTCGGAAGATCAATACTCTTAATTGCGTGACTAGGAATATAAATTTCCTCTACATCATTGCCGTCAATAAGCCCATCGCTGATTGTGTTTTGTATTCCGGGGCTAACCTCTGGATCAACTTGATAAAATTTTTCTGATTTTATAGCATAAACCTTCATATCCACTATAAAGTTGTGAATTTGATAAGGCAAATAGTCTTTTGATGTCCAAAAGCCCGAACCAGCAGTCATGATATATCCCCTTTCTCTATAAATAGTTTTACAAAAAAATAAAAATCCAAGAAATATTATTATCTCTTGGATTTAGAATGAGCTTTCTTTGCTTGTTCGGCTTCATTTTTTATTTCTTCAACCAAGCGATTTAAAAACCACCTTCTGATAACTATAGGAAGATTGTATGCTTCTATAAAGCTCCATCCGCCATGGTATTTCATTAGGAAAAATTCTTCATAAACATTCCTAATATATTCATCACTTAGGCCAAAAAAACTCTACGGTGAACGGTACCTCAAGGACCGTTCGGTAATCACAATTTTCACATTCAAAATCATGGTTCATTTCCACATTGGGTGTATTTCTTTTATAAACTTCTCGAAGGTGCTTGATGTCTCGTGCTGGTACCTTTGAGATAAATGCATTTAAAATTTCAGTAGTTGTGTCTCCGTTAACGGAAACGATCATTGTCTTAAGAACATCTTGCATTGATGTTTCAAGAAGTCTCTTTTTTCTTTTCGACTCTTGTGTTCTAGAAAGATACATCTCATCTTTACCAGTTAACAGCTTTGTCTCTACTTCCAACTTACTAAGAGGCAGTACCACAACTAGATTCCCATCGGCGTTCCAATGTGCCTCAGAGTCATCTTCTGGGTGGAGAACATCAATAGAATCTAAATCATATGCGATCTCGTTAACACTATTGCAGCTAGGGCAATTAATTTTTGCATTATACTCTTCGCCGTAGCCTGATTTTCTTGCAGCAATTAACAGCGCGTTTCTATCACCAGTAAGCATGGTGGTTGGATCGATTGTTTTATCTACAATTACGCTTTTCAATAATCTCTCTAGGGCTACGCCCTGTTTGATCAATGTCTTAGAGGTAAGGATATCCTCTTCTTTAGCTGTCATGAATTTGATTTCAATGACATCAACACCATGCAGTCGATGATCTTCTGGGTAATACAGCCCCTTCGAAGGGAGTTCGACGAACTCTGTTGGTGTTGCAAAAGTTAGGGCTGCGCCGCCCATAGCAGCTACGGGATCCGTGTCTGCCGGTTTAGTAGATTCTTCCTTATTTAATCTACTCTTACTATTTCTAGCCAATTCTCACCTCTTCTGTTAATTATTGGTTTATTGATTAAAGTATTGGGTTCCGTCTTTGGTTTCACAAGTTGCCCAATCATACCTAAAGCTCATTTCAATTTCCGATAAATCCTCTGAAGCATAGTCCAGATCACCGAAGCCGAGCTTAATAAGGATAGCGTTCTTAAGGGTCCAAGTTTCTTGTGGGTTTCCATCTGCATCGATCTGTGTAATTACAACTTCAAATGCCTGTCTTTTGGAGATGGTCTGCGGGTCTGCATCGCCAGCTTCTTTTGGTCCCAAATACCCCATTCGCGTGAGCAAATCTAAAGTACCTTGGGCGGCATCGGGTGCAACTGGATCAATAAGGGTTAGACTAACCTCGTTCCACTCCACCGTTCCGGGATAATAAAATTTGTGACTCAAATATTGAGCTTCTGCAGTATTTACTGTTATTTCTGGCTTGGTAACTGTTTTAGCAAACCAAAGCACTCCCGTACCCAGTGAGGAACCTGTTGTTGCTCCACCATTGAGTTCGACTTGAAATCTATATTTCCTTTTTGGATTTGTTGTGCTCTGTGTCCAGAACCCGTCGTTTACGCTTGACATATTTTATTTTCTCCTTAAAAAGTTTTCTGCCTAAAATAATATAGTTTTATAAATGGTTTTCGAAGGATTAATCTTCGAAAGATGCCCCTTGATTTGTAATAAAGAAATCAAGTGCAATGTATTCAATAGCCTTTGCTGGCTTGATAAAGATCTTGGCATAAACAATATTTTGATCAACCAAGTCTGGTGTTGTAGTCGTTTCGTCTAAGATTAGTTTATACTCACTAATTCCTAACCTACTCTTAACACTGGCCAAGAATGGGTCTACTAGTCCGATAAATCTATTCCATGTAGATCTGACATTTTGATCAAACAAGATTTGATTAGCAAAAATACTAACTTGTTTTTTCACAAAAATCATCATTCTTCTAACATTGATTCTGTCAAGTGCCGATGGGGTGACCTGCAGAGTCTTTTGCCCGAAGATAACAATACCTTCGCTTGGGAATGAGGCGATTGGATTAATATTCGCATCATATAGATTGTCTCTATCTCGCGATGTTAATTTTTGACTAACATTCAAGACTGGCAAGCCTGCTGCGCCAGTAGAAAGACCGCCGCGATTGAAGCCGGCTGGTGCGAACCATACCTCTGTTGCCGCCTCTGAAGAAGCGAATGTTCCCAAGGCTGCGACTGAAGGGGGTACCCACAATCTATTGTTTGAAGTGGACGTATCTTGAATTTGAACCCACGGATAATATGTACATCCGTATGAACTATCCAACTGCCTATCTTCGAGGTTTGTAATTGTTGAAGATACTGTACCTCTTGCTGCTGTTGTTGCGTAAGCCGTACCCTCTGTATATGGTAAATAAACATCGGGAAGGTCGATGATCGCTAGTGCGTCTCCTCTCTCTTCACAAGTTTCAACCAATACGCGAGTTACATTTTCGTTTGTCACACCGGGGATTGTTGCAACATTCATTTCTACAACCTCTGGATCATTAATCAATTCGATTGCTGTTCTAAGGGTGTTTAGGGCATAATTAGTTTGCCTTGTTGCTCCCGCAGCCATTCCTGTATTTCTAAATGGTTCTAATTCTGTGATATCCAGACCATCAAAGCCGCCAAAAAGAGGGGCAGTGAATCTAGTCCACTCATTGTCTACGACAGTTCTCCAGCCTTTAGAGCCGGCGACACTCAACGCTGATCCGCCCACACGAGAGCCTGACAGGTAATAAGCAGCAGATTTTCCAGCGTCTTGAACAACTTCATCTAGTGAGAATCTCCATTGAGGTTCTGTAATTGTTGTAGATACTGCGCCTGCAAGACGATTGACCATATCAGACCAATCTGGACTGAATTGTCTGCTGTTGTAAGCACCTGTTCCGTTTTCCAAGAAAGCATCAGCTTGTGCGCCGAAGTAACTGTTTGTCTGATTAAACGGATCACCCGCTGAAGACGACAGTCTCAATGACATTTCTGGGAAATTCAAAGATGCGGTGTAGTCTGTAATAACATCTCCGTATGCAAATTTCATTGCACCGAGAGCGGAAGAGCGCATGGATAGCGGTGCAACTTCAGACTCTATTGGGTCGGCAACGGTTGAACCGATTAGGACATTCCTAAATTTAGTAGGGCCCTCGACACCGAATGGAAGCATATTTGGATCCAATGTTCCAGCCTGTACAGCATCATTGACTTGGATTCTAATATATTTAGAAACGTTATTGTAATCACCGTACTCTCTAAGAACTTTAGTATTTTGGTCCCATACAACATACTTGTCACCGATCTTTTTGGAGATATAGTTGTCTGCCATAGGGTTCAGAGAAAGATTAGAATATCTTTCAACTACTTGCTGATTCTTGTCGCTATCGTCAGCTCTTCTAAGGACTAGCGTAAACGTTGCGTAATTATTTTTCCCAGAAGTGCTTCTGGAATAACTCAAATCTTGAATCGAAATTTTAATATTATCTTGTACCCACTTTCCCGGCTCTAAAGCATGAACCTTGAAAAGCTTCTGCATATCATCTGCGTAATATTCTGCGTTATTTGTTGATAAATCTTGAGAGAAGAACCATCCGGATTCTGCAGATTTAAAATCAGTATTGTAATCTGCTTTATCTTCCTTATCGAAAGCCATCAAGAGACCATATGATCCACTGTCAAGAGTGTTGGCATTGAGTTGCTGTTGAATCCACGACTCGTAAGTTTCTCCTAGCCAGTAATATTGACCGCCTTGTGCAACCGATGCAGAAGGAACAACCGCAGTATTAACTGTTTGTGGGTTTGTATTGAATACTTTTCTGATAAAGCTTCTTGACGATGGGTCAAAGTTGAATTCTGTTTTGTGAACAACGGAACCGGCAGCATCCAAAATTGCTGCTCTATAGGTTGGACCTTGAGCAGATGTGTCATTGGATGAAGTTCCGAATAAGCCGTCGATGCCGCCTGTAATAGCAGTAGGGTCTGTGCGTGCCAAAGAGCCTGTAAGTACTACGGCTCCGCCGGAAGCCACATACCAAACAGCACCTAAGTACCCTTGTTGGGTGCCGGGGGCATCATTGTTGCCACCATTTGCGCAAACATACAAACCAAAAGCACCGCCATTGCTTGCAAAAGCTGTGCTGGTATCGGTTGTTTCCCACCCTGCATCACCACCTGTTGTGGAGTCTTGTGCTTCTAAACCAGCAAGGCGAACGATTGTAACTCCGTCTGTGCTGTTTCTCAAATAAGCTTGAGCTGCATATGCTGCATACGTTGGTCCCTGATAGTTTCCATCACGCCAAACGTCGCCATTTGCTCGTCCCGGAATCGGGTTTCCAAAAACTTGCACGAATTCGTCATAAGAACGAACCGCGACAGGTTCCATTGCCGGTCCTTGGGGTAAGCGACCAATAATAACTGGACCGGGGGTTGAGTCAGCTGCTGGCAACTGAGATTGGTCAATCTCGCGGGTAAAAACACCGGGAGACACAAATTTAAATTTTCTAATTGACATCTAAAGATTCTCCTATCAAAATCTAGATTAATTTATCAC
>UEXM01002503.1_pt1 | contig 12955 bp, 16 predicted proteins | sample 1796661 | NCBI WGS metagenome assembly UEXM01 (sample SAMEA4772469, study PRJEB27181) | metagenome | reverse complement strand
ATATATAGTTATACAGTGTTGGATTGAACCATCAGATTTCTTTTTGAACTGGGACAGAATTATTGGAAATTTAGAAAGATCCATAAGACATACAGCAATAGATTCTCTAGATTTTATTTTCTTTAAAAGATATAATATCGTTGACTTAGACATAAGGAGTAGTGGAATAAAGGAAGGAAAAAGAAGTTTTTTAAACTTAGAAATAACACTGTTTACCACAGAGAATAATACAAATTTTAAATCTAGAATTTTGAAAGATAAACTTAAAATTTTAGTTACTGATATCTACACTAATGATTTAAATAATTCTAAATATTTCTCCATACACAAAACAAAAAGTAAGGTTAAAAGTATCTTAAATTAATTTTCATGTATTTATAATAAAAGTCAAAATGAAAATTTTAGGACCCAATGATACTGGCAAAGGTATTCTAATTGAATATGACGCTGGAAGTATTTCACCTGATGATAAAAGAAATGCAGACGTAATAAAAGAATCATATGGAGAATTGGAACATTCAAAACCTTTTGTGTTTTATGCAACTCTACAGAAGTATGATACGCCGAATAGAAATGGAAGAACTTATCCTGAAAAAATACTTAAGAGAGAAGTTGAAAAATATAAACAAAGTATAGATAAAGGATTATCAATTTCAGAATTAAATCATCCTGAATCATCTTTAATCGATTTAGATAGAGTGTCTCACTTAATTACTGATGCATGGTGGGAAGGTAATACACTCATGGGTAAAATTAAACTTTTGACTTCACCTGGTTTCCATGAAAGTGGTGTCGTGTCATGTCCTGGAGATCAAGCGGCTAATTTAATGAGACAAGGTGTTACAATGGGAATATCTTCTAGAGGTGTAGGATCACTAGTAAATAAAGGAGAGAAAAACGAAGTACAAGATGATTTCGAATTAATTTGTTTTGACCTAGTTTCCACACCTTCAACACCAGGAGCGTATCTGTTTTTAAACCCTGAAGACCGAACAAAATACGATGAAAAATTAGATGAAGAAACATCATCAACTGATGAAATAGGAGATGAAGATAAAGATTTTTTTTCTCATTCACTTGATTTAATGACAAAGTTATCCGATTATTTAGGTAAATAAAAACGAGATGGTTACAGCTGAAAAATATTTTGTGGTCAAAATTCAAATTGATGACGTAGATCCACAGACAGGTAGAATAAAAAAACTTAGAGAAGAAAAATTAGTAAATGCTATAAGTGTTACTGATTGTGAAGCTAAAGTTATGGAAAAAATGGGAAATATGTCACTCGATTGGAGAATCACTTCGGTAAGTGAAAGTAAAATTGATGAAGTTTTTGAATAAACTATTCATCTAAAATTTTTGTAAAGTCGGGTTAATCCCGACTTTTTTGTTTTTATTAGTGTCATAAAATTAACTTTTTTTTATTACTGGTATATTTATTTGTAAATAAACCTTATAAAAAATAAAATGGCAGACAAAAAACAATCTTTAGTTGAAGAGGCACTATTACAAATGGAAAATTTGAAAGACGCCGTAACTGAAAATGCAAAGGGAATACTTGCTTCTACTATGAAGGAAGAAATCAGTCAATTAGTAAAAGAATCTCTCGAGGAAGAGGTTGAAAACGAAAAATCAGCCAAAGTCGAAACTGAAATGGAAGAAGGTTATCAAGAAAAGATGACTGAACAAGAAGATGACACAGATGACATGGTCGATGTAGACGATGTAGAAGTGGACGACTTAGTTGATTTAGATAATGATTCTGATGACGAAGAAATGGGAATTGATATGGATATGGATATCGATATGAATGACGATGGTGAAGATGATCTTGAACTTGATGATCTCATGATGACCGACTTACCTGGTGACGACTTGGAGGTTGATGGTGAAGATGAGATTTTATCACCTTTAGATCTTACTATGGCTACTGATGATGAAATCTTAGCAGTATTTAAGAAAATGGGTGAAGAAGACGGTATCATCGTTCAACAAACAGAAGATGGTGTACATATTAAAGATGACACTGAAGATGTAGAATACGAAATCAAAATGGAATCAAAAAAGACCGACTCAACTGAAGAAGATATTATCTATGAAATCGAAATTGGTGAAAAAGATGATATGGAAGAAGGTTGGAATGAAATGGTCGATGAAGAAGTAGATGAAGGTAGTTGTGGTACACGAGAAGGTAAAGAAATGGAAGAAGGTATGGATGAAATGATGGACGGAGACATGAAAGAAATGATGATGAAGATGAAAGAAATGATGAAGAAAGAAGAAATGTCTTCAGAAATGATGGAAATGATGGGAAAAATGTCAGAAATGATGCATTCAGAAACTATGGATGAAACTATGGATGAAACTATGGATGAAACTATGGATGAAACTATGGAAGAAGATATGGACGAAACTATGGATGAAACTATGGAAGAAGGTATGGATGAAGACATGAAAGAAGTCATGAGTCAAGAAATGGAAGAAGGAATGGAAAAGACGGAAGAAGGTTATGATACCAAAGAAGAAATGGATGAAGAAGACATGGATGAAAGATCTTTAGCTCAAGGGCGTAGAAAAGGTGTAAACCCTGACGGAAATCCAAAAGGAGGTTCAAAACCAGGAACCGGACCAGTTCCTAATAGATTATTGTATAGAAAAGTACAAAATGAAGTCAAACAACTCAAAGAAAAAAATGAAGAGTATAGAAATGCTTTGAATGTATTCAGAGAGAAGTTGACTGAAGTTGCAGTTTTCAATTCTAATCTAGCATATGCTACACGTTTATTTACTGAACACACTACAACTAAACAAGAAAAAATAAACATATTAAGACGTTTCGATGGTGTCGAAACTCTTAAAGAATCTAAGTCACTGTACAAGCAAGTTAAAAACAACTTAAGTGACTCTAGTTCTGAAGTAGTTAAGGAATCAATTGAATCGAAAGTTGAAAAATCTCCAACAACCGGTTCAGCTACAAACCTTATCGAAAATAAAACATATGAGAATCCTCAATTTATGAGAATGAAGGATCTCATGAAAAAATTATAATAAAATAACTAAATAATATACTAAAATGGGAGCATTATTAGAATCAGGTCTAGTTGGTAATATCGGTCTTAAGCACCTCAAAGTTATCAAGGAAGACACAGTAAACAAGTGGGACAAATTAGGGTTCCTCGACAGTCTTAATGGACAATTAAAAGAGAACATGGCACAACTTTATGAAAACCAAGCTTCTCACCTAATTAACGAGGCTTCAACAGCTGATGGTGGTGGTTCATTCGAAACAGTAGTTTTCCCGATCATCAGAAGAGTTTTCTCTAAGTTGTTAGCTAATGAAATTGTATCTGTACAAGCTATGAACCTACCAATTGGTAAGTTGTTCTACTTTGTACCTAAGATTCAAGATAGAAATTCGGATGGTATGCACGCTAAACCATTCGGAGCACCAGGTGCAGACAATGATCCAAGAACAGGATACACTGATACTGCTAGAAATCTATACGACAGATTCTACGAAGGTTCTGTACCAGGTGAAATTGGAACAGGCGTGGATCCAGAAGGTCTATTCGATTACTCTAAAGGACGTTTCAGTGCACACACCGCATCCACAGTATCATATACACAACTCAGTGATGGTACATTGAGACAAAAGACTGCTGCTGACTTAGCAACTTTCTCAGCTACCGCACAAAACAGTGTTATAATCGGTTTAAGTGGTTTCGCAAGTACAGGCGCAGGTCGTATGATAGGTCCTACTGGTAATGAAATGGACACTGAAGAATTCTTATCTTTCTTAAACGTCAGTTCTGGAGCAACAGCATACCCATTCAACGTATTGACTCAGAAATATGGTAAAGGTATTGTTGAGTATGGTGGATTGGCAGATGCACCAGCATTCCCAGGTAGTCCAGGTGGAAGATTCAATGATATCTGTTCGGCTAACGGTGTGATTTACTTAGTTGTAGACTTAAAATCACCTACAAGTATAGGCGATCCATTAGATGGTTACACAGGTTACACATTTGGAGGTGCAATTACTAATGATTTAGGATTCAAAGCGACTTATAGAATATATGAAGAGCTAGAATTCGAAGATGCGATTGGTGAAGTATCATTCGATCTAGAGTCAGTCACCGTAACTGCGGTAGAAAGAAAGTTAAGAGCACAATGGTCACCAGAACTCGCACAGGACGTTTCTGCATTCCACAACATTGACGCTGAAGCTGAATTGACAGCATTGTTGTCAGAGCAAGTTGCGGCAGAAATCGACCGTGAGATCTTAAGAGACTTAAGAAAAGGTGCGGCTTGGAAATTAAGATGGGATTATGACGGATGGAGAAGATTGTCAACAACTTCTACAGCTTACAACCAGAAGGACTGGAACCAAACATTGATCACTGCGATCAACCAAATTTCAGCTCAAATCCACAAATCTACATTGAGAGGTGGTGCTAACTGGGTAGTTTGCTCTTCTGAGGTTTCAGCAATCTTTGACGATCTAGAGTACTTCCACGTTTCAAACGCGGCTCCTGATCAGGATAACTACAACATGGGTATTGAAAGAGTTGGTACTCTTTCTGGAAGATACCAAGTGTTCCGTGACCCATACTTCCCACCAAACATGGTATTGTTAGGTCACAAGGGTAATTCAATGTTGGATACTGGATATGTATATGCACCGTATGTACCACTCCAGTTAACACCAACTATGTACAACCCATTCAACTTCACACCAATCAAGGGTATCATGACAAGATACGCTAAGAAGATGGTTAACAACAGATTCTATGGTGTGATCCAAGTGGATGGAGTTAGAACATTCAGTATCAACTCTTTAAGATAATAATTAAAGTTTTGAAAAAAATTAAGGGGGACATTAGTCCCCCTTTTTTATTTCACAATATTTTGAATCATATCCAAAATATAAACATCTATATAACCTCAGTTTTTCTCTGTGTGACTTAAAATGATCATCCACAGAAGATTTATCATATCCTAATATAACTTCAGTCGTAATTTCACTCTGCAGTCTTATAATTTCAGATATTAATTCGTCTTTTGTCATTTCATAAAAAAAGGAAGATTAACTTCCTTTTAATTTTTAATTTATATCCAAATCTTCCTCCTGTTTTTTTAACATTCTAATCGATTTAGATAATAGTTCGGATTCTTCTATTGTAAATATATTTCTATTATGTGCCATCTTTGACGCTTCGATTAAACAAAATAGTGCTTGTGTATCACTAAGATTATCTATAAAAGTATCTAAATCCTCAGTACTTGTATAGTTAATAGAATTATATAATGTACCAAGTGGTTTATTATTTTGTTTTAACGATTCATAAATTTGATTATATTTTTTCTCAATCTCAGAAGCACCCTTAGATCGTCTCTTTCTTGTCTTTGTGTTTTCTAACTCTGCCATTTTAATTGTGATTTAGTAATATTTATTTATATACATTACTAATATAGTATAATTTTAAAAATAAAGAAACCATGGACTTAAAAAAATCAATAAGAGAATCTTTACTTCAGGAAGTTATGTCGAAGGAATTAAAATATCACATAGATAATAAGATATCTTTGACTGAAAATGTTTTTAGATATGGTAGTGAAAAATATTTTGAGGTAATTAAAGAAGCTCGTGAAATGAAAGAAAAGGGTTTTAAATTTGATGATTTTGATAAAGATTTACTAGAATCCGATTTAGGTACTTTTATTTATACCAAATCAGGTAATAGAATACCTTTAGATATGCCATTCGAATATGGATCAATAAATGAAGCAGAATATAAGGGTAAAAAAGTACAATTAAATAAACCAAAAAAAGGTGGTCCAAAAAAATGGTATGTTTACGTAAAAAATCCCAAAACAGGTAATGTAAAAAAAGTAAGTTATGGATCACCAGTAATGACAGCTAAATGGAACGATCCACAAGCTAGAAAGTCATTCGCAGCTAGACATCGTTGTGAAAAAAAGAAAGACAAAACAAAGGCAGGTTATTGGGCTTGTAGGGCACATAAAGATTTTGGTAATAATGTATCAGGTAGATTTTGGTGATGATATATGACCAAAAAAATATATCTGATAAAAAATTTATACGGACTTTTTCATCTGATATCGATAAAAATGAACTAGTCTGGCATATGGATGCTGAAAATAGACTAGTAGAAGTTTTAGAAGATAGTGAGTGGTTATTTCAAATGGATAATAAATTACCTAGACCCCTTAAAAAAGGACTTAAATTTGAAATACCTAGAGAGACTTTCCACAGAGTAATAAAGGGTTCAGGAAGTCTTAAAATCCTTATACAAGAGGGTTAAAGTTCATGTGGTAACTTAACAGTCTTGAATGTGTAGTTTGAATCAACATATGCATCAGGATAAAACACAAAAAAATAATCAATTGCATTGTCGAAAGTTGCCGATTGGGTTTCCATTATAACTTTTCCTTCTTTGATTAATTGATATGTTCGTTGCATATGTTCTTGTGATTTTTACAAAAATAAATAATTTTTTTTAATAAACAAAATTTTTATTTCTTTTTCCCCCATTTTTTTCCTTTTCCTTTGGTGGAACAAGCTGAAGGAGTTGGTCGACAAGAAGGGTATTTAGATCTTTTCTCACCTTTTTGTCTACCACAAGGCTTACATTTTTTTCTACCCGTCTTGGAATCTTTCCTACAAGTATTACAGTCTACCCATCCACTGCTTTTTCCTTTACCACCCTGTCTACTGAACCATCCATGTAAACCACTTTTTTTTTCTTTTGAATAATCAGTTTTTTCATCAATCACTTTTTTGATTAATTCAACTAATTGTTCTTCGGTTAATCTGATCTTTTTCATAACATCAACATTTTTTTCCTTTCCAGATTTTACCTTGTCTACATTTGACCATAGCACCACTTTTATATGCTGATGTTTCGGATCCATAAGATTGATCCGCACATCTATGACAGCGATCTTTCTTTTTTTTCTTTTTTTCAGTTATTACTTTTTCGATTAAATCGATTAATTCTGATTCTGTTAAACGTATTGTTTTCATTTTCTATTAACTACTTGAAATTTTAGTTCCCTTTTATATGTTTGCGTTTCTTGGTTTGAGTAAACTTTGAAATCAACAAAATATTCATTTGGAATTTTATCATTCATATCTATTACGAATGAATAATCATTTACGGTTTTATTGACCTTTGTCCAATCTTGTACTTGAACTTCGGTAGTTCCTTCTTTAACATAAATTCTATACCTAACGTCAATACTTAATAATTGAGAATTTGTACTATAAGCTTTTTTGACATCAACATTTATTTTTTTAATATCAGTACTGAGTATTTTTTCATCTTGTTTGATACCATAAAAATTAAATGAATACGTGTCAGGTTCAAATGAATTTATACCTATGTCAAATTTATTGGAAAAATCCTGTAGAATCAAAGAATTTTCAACATCGTTGATATCTCTAGAATTTAATAAAAGTCCTTTCCACCTATCGTAAAACATACATGGTATCGTGTCTCCACTTAAAAATGATATGTCACATTTATATACACCTTTAGTTACTTGACAAGTTGGTAAGTTTTGAAAGTTCGGAACTGGATCGTAGTTCAAATCTAGAATATCTACTAATGGTAAACGATCTAAATTTATTGGAACCCCACCTTCAAAGGAATATAAATAAAGTTTATTATCCTGATTTGTAACAAATAGGTTACGATCATCTTCTATTAGATCATCGTAAATTGTTTCTAAATAAGGCTCATAGAAAGTTTGAGTATGTCTAGTGAAAAAACCAACAGAATAATTTTCAGTAAGACCTGTAATATTTTCTATTTGAGGAGGAAAGGCGATAATATATCCAGTAGAAATAAGACTACCATTTAAAATATTAAGGATTTCTTTAGTCATATCAAATTCAATATCTTCATCACCAAACTGAAATTCTTGACTATCAACCAAATGTAAGTCACTTTCATGAATTTCAGCACCATCAAATAAAACATTCGAATAAATTCCAGGTGTAGACCAAGCTGTTATTGTTTTACTATTAAAAAAGTTAGAAGGTCTTTCTGAGAAACTTTTATCGGTTTCGACCATTGGTGAATATGACTGGTTATTTAACCCTTGTCTATTATTAGTTTGGTAATAATCAAATCCAACACCTTCGTCCCAATATTGAGGTGAACCTGATAAATTTCCTTCAGAGTATGGAATTCTATATAAATTTAAAGTGAATGAACTAGCTCTTCTACGTCCATTGGACCATTCATCATTTAACAACTCTTTATCGAATGATGAGGTATTTTTCATTTTTAGAGTATGACTTACCTGTTTAACACAAAATCGATTACTTAAAATTATAGTTTGGTCATTAACTTTTGATTTTAAATCATCTAAATCAAGATCAAAGATAAATCTCGAAAAACCTCTCGGAGAAATAATATTATCTACATTACCAAAAAAAAGTTCAGTAACTGGGTTTTGACCAGTATTGGTTGTTGAACCATTAATTATGGTATTATTTTTGGAAAAATAAGACTTGTGTGAAGACATGGATCACTTTTAATATAAATATTCAATTAATTCGAATATTTTTATTAAGGATTGACTGTGACGCATTTCTTAATTCACCTGCAATAATTTCTTTGGTTACGGTACTGTTTTCTCCAACAGATAACGGTGCTTTACCAGGAAATGGGTGAACATGATCGAATAAAAAATCTACAATTTTTTCTAGTAAAACAATTAATTCTTCACCTCTGACAACGCTAGATGTATTTGGTTCAACTACATTAGCAATTTTTTTCTCATCAATACCATATATTGTATCTGTAAGATAATCTGAATTAGGTGTACCATTTAATTTATTCGATTTATGTGATAATAAATAAATTGTATCACTACCCATCAATGTAGTTGTATTGATTTGACCCACAGAAGTTTTTTGAGGAATTATTATATTCTTCTCAATTTTAGTTTCAGGCTTACATCCGAACTTTTTATCAAAAACAAAATCCCATCCATTTTTTTTACATCCAGAATTTACACCAATATTTGGCCAAATTTTAGAATCTAGATTATCTTTAATAATATTATTATTAGTGCTTTGGTACTGAATATATTGATTATAATTTGGTCTGAAATAGATAGGTATATTATCTAAAAAATATCTTTGTTGTCCTTCAATAGAAAGAGTTTGATATTTTTCATTTAATTGTTTTATATCATTCAAATCAGTTTCATTAACCACCCCTCTGATAATATTATTTACTAACTCTGCAAATTCATCAGCCGTAAGAACTTCATTTAAAGTAATTTCAGTACCACTACCTAAATCATCGCCAACAACTAAATTTATTTTTTGACCACCTAATCTAAAATTTTTTGAGTTTGTTTTATCATTTTCTCTAACTTTATAAATTTTGATAGATCCTGTAAATGAATTTGTTGTTGAACTAGAATTACCTACATTATATTCTATTAGTAATTTTAATTGAGGGAATGTAGATTTAATTTTTTTCAGTATATCAGGAGCTCCAAAGTTTGTTTTATTATCAAATTTACTCATTTGCAAAAACGCTCTATTTTTAAAAGCTGATGGTATAGAGGTATTTTTATCAGGCTTAATCATTTTACCAGACCTAATTAATACCTCATCTTTCTTTAGAATCAAATCTGTACTTCCTCTACCTTGAAACCCTATATCTTCTGGTTTTATGTATACACCATCATTCTTTTGATTTGACAATGTTCCATCACTTAATTTGATATCTGGGGAAGTTTTATTTCTAGAACCTAATTCTAGATTTGTGACCGCACTATTGTAGGGTTCATTTTCCATCAATAAAACTGATGAAAACATTGGACCAACATAATAACGATCTAATAACTCAGAATTTTCAGGATATGCATAGACAATATTTACGTACTCACCAACTTTAGGAATTATATTTGTGAATATTGGGTTTAATGGTAAAAATACGAATGGATCATTTTTATCCCACCTATTATATAACTGTTCCCCATCTGTTAAACTTGCTTCGTACTTAAGTACCGAACTTTCAATTATAGGATTTAATCTAATTCGCCCAAGAAATTTTGGGTCATCAACATCTAAAACTTCACCTCTGAAAACTATTTTTCTCATTTTCTTTTCTTATATTCTCCAAGTATTTTATTATATGAATTCTCTGTGAAATCAAGTAATTGAGTTAATTCTAATAATCTTTTTTTCGTATCCTCAAAATTATCAGATAAATATTGTAATGATTCCTCTAAATTGTTATTAGAATAATCACTCGGCTTTTCAATTATTTCTTTAAGTTTATTTAGTTCCATAAATTATTATAATTTTTTTCCAATACCTCTTCCTGGTAAGGTTGTACCACCCCCTAATGCTGCCACCGCCAAAGGAGGTATAAACACCTCAACTTTACCATTTTGTAAATCTTCGTCATTTACTCCTTTCATAACTGACATCATAGCCGGTAAAAATTGATTTGGAGATCCATCAGGTAATGGTCCTACAGGTAATCCTTGTTTTTCAAAGTTTTCAACAACATTTGCAAGTGCTCTTGTTGGTGAGTACCCACCCAATAATCCTGAATTAGCCAATGCGAATGTTGGTAATGAAACACCTACTGAACCACGAACCAAACTAAGTAAGTTTTGTATTTCGTCAATCAGTGATTTACATTGTCTGAAATCTATAATCGCCGATATAACTTGGATTAGAACAAAAAGAATCGCAGCAATAGCTTTTAACCTAGCATCTTTTGCTTCCGTCGAGATTTCTTTCAATAACTTTTCAACTAATAATCTTATATTTTTTTTAAGTATTTTTACTAGTTCCTCTATAAAAATAGCACCAATCTTACTAATCAGATTTACAAAAAATGTTTTAAACTCTTTCATAAAATCTTCAATGTTTTCAATTTTATCCGCTAATTCATTCTTTAACGATTTTAAGGCTATCATCAACCCTAAGACCGCCTTAGGTGACAAAATCGCAAATGATACGGATTGTATAATTTGATTTAAAATGTCAGTTTTAATTTTGACATTCAAATCCAGATTCAAACCTATCTTTTTCCAATTTTCATCATTTATCATCTTATTAATTTCTTCTTTAAAAACTTCTACTTTTTTATTATCAGGAACTTCTACAACCCTATCGATAGATTCAAAGGCTGAATCAACATTTACAGGGAATTTCAAATTATTACAGTCCGTAAACTCAACTACACCATTTTTTATATTTTCAATCTGGTTATCTAGATTTTTTCTATCTGCGGAAGTAAAATCAAAAAAGGAATCATCAATCTGATCTAAGACTGACTGTTTTGCATTTCCACTAACATCAATTTCAGTATTCGAATCGAAACAGAGACCTAAGACTCTTTGTATTACTTTATCAAATTTGGATTGTTGAGATACATCATCGATCGACAACCCACCACTTATACTGACAATATTTTGAAGTGAATCCATAATTCTGGCGATTACTACATCAAAATTTACAATATCTACAGTTTTATAGTATTCGACTAAAAAGTCTGTTAGGTTGTTTCCGTTTACCCTTTGAGTAAGATCCACTTTCAAAAAATTACCAAAGTAATCGATTCCATTCTCATTATATTCCTCAACATATTGTATTTGGAAAAGTGAGTTTTGTGAAGTTCCCAATATATTGTTTACATTACCTGTCTGAGTTAACTCATATAATGCCCTATCCATAGAAAATGGTATTTGACCACTTACTGGTTGATTTTTCTCATAAAAAATTTTGAAAGGTCTTACTTCAGGTGAATTTTTTAATAATTTAAAATGATCTATACTCCTTATATCTATATATAATGAATCTCCATTACCACTTTCGAAAGTCTGTTCCTGAGAACATCCAACCGTTGATATAGTCTCCTGTAAGAAAACTTCACCAATTCTAGGCTTTGTGTTTTGTACAGATTTTAATAAAAGATCAATCATAAAATCACCTGTGTCAGAACCCGTAGATCCATCAGTAGGTAAAGTTGATTTCACCATTTGAACAATTTCTTGGAATTGTGATTTAACTGCGGTTTTTAACCTTTGTGAAGTATCACCTAAATCATTCAATTGTCTAATCGAATCACTTTTAGATTGTTCTAAATTATTACCAGCAGAATTTAATTTAGATGCAAGTTCTTCTTGTTTTAAATTGACAGTATTCTTATATGACGATATTCTCGAATTGATATTATCATATCCAGATTCTAAATCTAGGGCCATTATAATTTATATTCTGAAGAATTATCAGTGTCTTTTGAAATAAGTGATTGTAAAACATCTTCATTCATTTCAGACAAATCAAAAGAATCTTCACTCATAGATTCGCTTTTTTCCCATATTCCAGACTGTAACTTTGATAGAGTTAATTTCTTCTCAATCGTGTCATTAATAATCTTTTGTTGTTCCTTTAAAACTGGACCAATGAGTGTCATGTCTTCAGGACCTTTTAGAAGAGTCAACATTTTATTTTGAACTCTAATTGCGGTCGCTCTTTGTTCAACTAATTCGTTATAAATTTCCTGCATCAGAGATAATACAGAATTTTTACTTAAATTAATTTCTTTTTTTTTAGGTCTAGGCATATCTATAAATATTTCACAACTCATTTAATTTTTTGTTGATCTTATAATATAGATCTTTGAATTTTGACATAGATGAACGAATTTCTTTAGTGGTGAGATTTGTCATTTCTCTTAATGAAAGTAAAATGATGTTTTTATTAAATTTATTATTATCGGATCCTAAAAATATTATTTCATAGTTCTCAAATAGTTCAACTAAAGCATTACCTAACTTAAGTTCATTTTCATTTAATTCATTTTCATTTATAAAATCCTCTAATTCTTTAACAAAACTCTTAATTAGCTGGGTAGTCTCAATTTTTTCATTTTCGAGATAATAATCC
>UEXM01001046.1_pt2 | contig 12960 bp, 16 predicted proteins | sample 1796661 | NCBI WGS metagenome assembly UEXM01 (sample SAMEA4772469, study PRJEB27181) | metagenome | reverse complement strand
GTGTAAAGCACGGCAACCGACGTCGTTAGAAATCAAAATTGGCGAGAACCGTGATACTGCGCTTGTTGATTTACTAGAAGATGAAACTCAATTGCCAGACACCTTGCTAGAGCGTCAGTTTATTAAAGAAGATATTAGAAATTTAATTGATGAACTATCTGAAATGCAGGCCGCAGTCATTTCGATGCGTTATGGCATTGGTGAAGAAATACTTGAACCGATGTCTATGACTGCAATTGGTCAAATTTTAAACATGTCACGTGACAGAGTGCGTACTCTTGAACAGAAAGCCCTTCGCTCTTTACGTGAAAAGCAATATGAAGTTAATGGTTATTTGTAATTTACAATAGTGATAGGAATGCAGATGAGTAATGAACATTACGAAGGAAATCAATACTTCAATTCTGCAGATGGGTGGAAGCGGAAGCAATCTGCCTGCTAATTATGCCTCTAGTAAAAGTTTAAACTTTGCTAAGGATTCAGCTACTATTCAAAATGCTAAAACTGAATTAGTTACCGCAATACCACGTCGTATTAATTACTCTGATACTGTGGGACTTTTTGGCGCGGAGAATATTTTTTTAAAAGTAGATCTTAAGATTATTAGCTCATCCTCCGCATTTGCAAATATCGAGTTTCCAGAAAACGACTACTTTCCTGTTTGGACATTCGAGGAAAGCGGTTCAACAAACACTTACGATACTGGTATTTTGGATTTCAATCAGGATTTAACATCCGCAAATAACTTTCAGCCGTCAAGAATATCAAATGATTTATCGCAATTTAAAAGGCCATATGTGAGCGTCAAGCTTACAAACATGAAAACAGGAAATCGTTTTGTAGATGCGTATTTTGATGCAAGGATTTATACTAAAAATCGTGAAGAGTTTGCTTACGACGAGATGTATATTGCAGCAGAAGATTATTTCTATTTAGGATTCCATGCTCGTAATACAAAAAGAATCCCCTATAACGTTCGTCTCGAAATAGGGGATGAGTATCTTGAATACTATGACATGACAGATAATCAGCGTAAATTAGCTGTCTGATTGAGCAGTAGGGAATGCAGGCTTTTCAATCCAAGCTTCGTCTACTTCAGGCGTGCTGGGATCGTCAGATATGTATTGCCCATCTTCGTCGCGTGCTCGGACTTTAATTACAGCATTTTTCCGACGTTTAGTAACAGAAGGCCGTCGTGGAAACTTCGCTTCAGGAGTTTGTGGAGCAGGTGCAGGAGGATAAGGAGGTAAAGGAGAGATAGTGCGTTTCAGAACTTTGCCACCAGAAATTTTAGGAAATTGATACTCGACCAGGAGATCTAGAGAATCATTGCTAACAATACCAACTCTTTCAACACGAGCTGCAGGGAAAGTAAAATTACCGAAACCATCATGACGGATCTCAAGAGTCATCCGATCAGTAGCAGGAACAACTAGCCGTACGTAGAAACCGTTTTCTAACTTTACTTGAAAAATAGCGCAGTCAATATATGCACCAGGCTTCTTATCCCACCACCGTGGGAACTTACTGAGGCTTCCACGTTTAGGACGAATTAGTTGGATACCATCACCAGTATTGACAGAAACAGTCTGCCCACCCTTGTAGATAACTCGATCAGCCATTAGATGTGATACTCAATTTCTGCTTCTTATATTTTAATGGCTTTTTGTTGTTGGCGTTTAACCCACATAAGATTTTCAACCTTATTATTTTTCTTGTTGCCATCAATGTGCCTAACAACACTGCAGCCCTTTCTTTTGCCATACGGTGTTGGTGGAAGTCCTAGGAATGCAAAAGCCACAAGTGTATGAACAGGGATTGTGAGTATCTTCTTGCGTCCGACTCGTTGAGTGAGATTAACGACTGGATACCCAGTCTTAGCAGTTTTTAGTTTGAGTGAACGTTCAATAGTTCCCTTAGTACTTTTTACTTCTCCAACAGCATTTACATAATACTCAATGCAGCACTCAAATCCTGGAAGTGTATGCACGGGGACCCATTCCTTGCTATCTATAAATTCCATTACCTAATATTCTTGGGTATTCATACATAAATTATATCTAATTAAAGTAACATTTAATTATGCGACAAAGTCGAATGTCGCCTATAAACACTTTTAGTTTTGGAGTTACGATCCGATGTGGATTGATAATGATTTTCCAAAGCTTCTTGGTGCAGAGCTTTATCGTCCTCACCCCGCATACATCATTGAGATGGCTGTGGAACCTGTGGTAGTGCATGACTTTTCCAAGCAGCCCGGTCAAACCGTGCAGTTGGATCGTTATCGCTTCTGGGGCAAGCCTGGCACTAAGGAGTCCCGCGAGCGGACCGCCGATCAAACACTCGGAACCGCTTCTGCACGCAACATTGTTAAAGACAAGGTCCTTGTGACCCTTCGTGAGTACACCGGCCCTGCCGATACCCGCGACACAGCACAGCCTTCTACTTTCAAAGTTGCTCGTGAAACCCTGATCACGGCCCAGCGTCTACTGCTTGACACCGGAAACCTGAATGTCTTCCACCAGTCCATCGGTTCGCTGACCCTCCTTGATGACTACCGTCGCTGGCGTGACCGCGTCTTCGCAAACGAACTGTTGAAGGCGGAAGCCAACGGTGTTGCCGATAAAGAGCAAGGTGGCTACTACCTGCCCGGCGGCAAAGTCAAAGGCACGAACTACGGTGCTGGTGAGTCTGCCAAGTTTGACGTCACCACTGACCTTCTTGAAGTTGTTAAGGACATGCGCAAGCGCAACGTCCCGACTTTTGCTGATGGTTATTACCGCTGCATCGTGGATCCAACCGCAATGATGCACCTCCGTCAGAACTCTGACTTCCGTGAGATTGCTCGTTACCCCGGTAGCGGCATGATCAACCCTATGCAGCCAAATGCTGCTCCCAACGCTAACTTCTTCCAAGGCATGGGTCCTGGTTACGGACAAGCTGGCTTCGTTGCCGGTCAACCCGTTATGCCTACCGGCTTCCTCTTCGAAGGTGTTCGTTGGTTTGAGTCCACCAACCTCCCCGAAACGACCTTCAACCTAACGATTACGGATGCTGGTGCTAGTGCTGCTGATTACAGCGCATCTCAGCTGATCTTCTTCGGACCTCAAGCTGTTGGCGTGGGCATCGGTGGTAACAATGCTCAGATCTTGCTGAACAACAACGACGATTTCTCTCGTTTCATCATCATGATCTGGAGTCTGTTTGCCGGTTTTGAAGTACTTAATAAGGACTTCATCACGGTTGGTTACTCTTTCGTATATTGATAGGAGAAACTAACTATGTCTACGATTTTTCCCGGTAACTATGTAGCGCATTTGAACGCATATCGCGATCAAGGCGTACTTGCAGTTCCAGGTGTTGAGTATTATCAACTCCGTGGTATTGCCATCATCACCGCTAACCAAACTGGTGGCGGTACTCTGGCTCTGGAGATCCTTTCTCCTGACCTTCGTCAAGACGATAAGCCCCGTCAGGACAAGCCTTTTAAGGTCCCTGCTGGCGCTACCGTCTACCGCACCGCTATTAGCACCACTAACCTTTCTGCTTCTGGCACCGACACTGTGTCTGTTGCTGGCCTAACTACCACCACCAACACCTTGGCTTCCTTGGCTGCTGTGGCCGGTAAGTTTGCTGCAGATGGTGCTTCTACCAGCTACAGCACAGGCGCTGTCTCAACTGAATCAAGTGAGATCACAATCTCTGCTGCTTACTCTGGTGCACTTTCTATCATTGACTCCTCTGACTGTGCAGCTGTCATGGTTGAAGTTTGCTTCTTCCTCGATGCTCCTGGTCCTGACGTTGATGACTATTCAATTCCTTATAAGACCGAAGCCGGCTCAGGCTATTGATACATTTCAAATGATATACAAGGCGCTCCTTATGGGGCGCTTTTTTTGTGTTTATAATAAATATATGCTTACCCTAAATAATAATGGCTAGTAATCTATTTCAAGATAGTAAGACCGGTAAACTTGTCGAATTTATTTCAAAACACGATAAAGAATACGCAATGGTCCGCGATGCTGGTGGATTCATCACCTATGTAACACTTGAACAGCTTGTGCCTTACAGCACAGAAAAAGGTCGGCTTGCAAAAGTGAATGCTCCACAAATTGCACCGCCTCCAGAAGAGCCCTTGCCAAATCCTGTTGTTCCTCTTGAAGACACTCGTCTCAACTTAAATGTTGCTACACCTGAGATGATTGCGAAGAGATTGCCAGGAGTTGGTTATGCAACGGCAAAAAGAATCGTTGAACTTCGTATGTCACTCAGTGGTGAACGTTTTGCTAATCTCAAGCAACTTGAAAATATTCCTCGTGTTAACTGGGAACAACTAATTGAAGAAGACCTTATCTTCATTAGTTAAAATAAAAATACATAGGCAGCAGACAAATGGATCCCCGTTTAGAACAACTTTTGTTGGCACAGGCTGCCAATGAGGCAGAGCAAGGGCCTCGTCTTGGTGATTCAGTTGCCGCCGCCGCTGCGCTTGGTGGTGGATTAGGTGTACTTGGTGGTTCATTAGCACAGCCTCTAGGCAACACTATTGGCAAAATGCGTGGTACAAACCACATGCTAAAACCAGGTATCCGCATGGCTGGTGGATTAGTTGGAGCAATTCTTGGCGGAGGCTTAGGTATTGCAGCTCAGCAAAACGCGATTGCAGAAACTGGACGTACTGGTGCATTACTTGCTGAACTGCAAGCACAAGAAGCTGCAGGAAAGGAGATGACACCTGATCAGCAGTTTGAACTACAACAAGTTCTAAAAGCTGCCTATGCACGGGATGGGATTATTAGCTAATGGAACTAAACGAACTTTTTAAGTCAAAAACAAGATTTCACTTAGGTATTAACTCCGGTGCTCAAATCCCAGCAGGGGATAGATCTCGCTTGGAAGAAGCTATGTCGCTTATTCCTGATGAGTATTGGTACAACGCTATTGTTGATCAAATCCGTCGTTGCGATGTTGCCTACACTGCAAGTGAGTATTATGACACTGACAATGGACAAGTAAATGCAAGCCGCATTGAGCAGATTGCGGGAGACGTCCAGCGTACTATTAGGACTACAGATCCACTAAAAGGTGATCAATATGCATGGGAAATTTATTTACGTGAAGTCGATCGTCTTGCAGAAACTCTGTATGTGCCTAACTATAGGCGTCCTGATATTAGACGCTATGCATTTGAACGTGCAGGCTCAGAATTTATAATGGCAATACCTGGACCTGCAGACACAGCAGTAGGCTCACGTATCTGGTTAAACCAAAACTATAGATAGTATTAGAATATATCTAGGAAATACTTTGTGAACCCATGCATCTTGGAACTCAAAAAATAACAATGGGTCGCGGAAAGGATACGGATTATCAATCCAAAAAAGCCGCAGCTCTTGCTCAATCTGGGCAGAATGACTTCATCTTTGGTATTCAGTCGGTTTACGAAAATGGATCTGGAGAAGCTTCAAAGGCATCTCGTGATCCACGTTACGGCAACACCAATCTTATGACTGGTGACCAGCTTGATGGAATCAACGGTATATTTAAACCTCGCTTCGATGCGGCAGGCAATCAAATTCTGGGTGATCCTCAGAACACTACTGGTTTTGCTGAGGGTGCAACTTCAGCAACCATTCAGCCTCAGATTGATCCTGAAATCGCCGGAGGAATGGCAGCAGAACGTGTTGCAATGATTGCTCAGGGTATGCAGTATCCAGGCCTAAACAATCGTCAACAAATCTACGGAGCCTGATATGTCTCAAGAAAAGATTAATCGTCGTAAGGCTGCAGGAGACGTTGACCCGACAAAAATTAGCAAATCAAATGCAACATTTGCCGGTGCCCCTCAGCCCATGCCTGGTTCGCCTCAGGGGGCCGGGAACATGATGAATAACCCAATGGTCGGTAAATCTATGGGAGACGGTTTAGCCCAGCCTGGAAGCCTGGAGGGCAGTACTCAATCTCCATATTACGACGAGGTATTTTCGCCTGATGTCTTCGCAAAAGTAGGCACACCTGGATACGTTCGTAACTCAGATCGAAATCAAAATATTGTTGAAGGTCGTGGGCTTAATCCTGCCTATGGGTCAATCCAACAACCTTTGCGTGATTCACAAGACATGATGGAACCGATGCATTTAGCTCAAGAAGCAGCTGAACGCGCCGTTAAACTTTATGGTGAAGGTGAAACTCCTTCATATCAAGTTGGTCCTCTTGGAATGATGGGCTTTGATATGGATATGGCACAGCAGGGGGGCTTCACCAATCCAGGTGCTATTCCATCTACAATGTCAGGTAACTCAGAGACGGGGCTTTCACTGCAAGGCGTCCCTGATGCACAAGCAGCAGCTCAAGCTATGTCTGTTGATAACGGCTCAATGATCCCTGGATCCACTAAAACTACTATTCGGAACTCATAATGGCTACTACCGCTACTAATAAACAACCTCTTTTGGTTGATCGTCCGTTCCACGCTGTTGTCAAGTCGAACTCCTTGACTTCGGGTTCTGCTACTAGCCTAGATATTCTTGGAACTAATGAATCATCGGTTCTCGTTGATTGCACTTCTAATGATGGTGCCATTGTTGAAGACTTGTATGTAATTGCTCGAAGTACAACTACTTACAAAGCTGTTTTCTACATTAGTCAGTCAGTAGATTATTTGCGCCCTAGCGAAGCCACCTACGTTCAACAAATTAATAGTTCAACGACTATTGGTCAAATTACATCCTCAGCTGTTTTACCAAAAATGGTTGCGCCTCTGCCTGGCACTGGCACTGAATCACAAGTTCGAGCCTTTTACGTACCTAAAGGTTCAGTGTTGTGGTGCTCCTTGCAGATTGCAGGCCCAGCAAATAGTGCTGGCACACCAATTATTGGAGCACAAGGCGGATTCTATTAATGCCTAGGAAGCAGAACGGCTTCGGCAGTAAATCGTTTGGCAGATCAAAGACCTTTTCAGTTGGCGGAGTTAATAATCGAACGGATAAAGCAAAGGGGTCAGGCGCTGCTGGCTCTTATCCAACCAATAGAAGTTACGGTTCTACAGTAACTCGTAGCGCCATCGAACAGTACGATATGGATAGCACTTGGGCAAGGTGGCGCAAGGGCATGGAATATTATTATCAAGCAGCTTATCTACCTTATACGGCAACAGACGCTGTGTTGTATCAAGGTACCGCTGCCGAAACACCAGTAACTTTTACTGGATACAGATTTGCTACAAAGAATTCCGACAGTAGAACACACTATACAATTAAACGTTCAACAGATTCGGTGCATTCTGTAGGATCTATTCATACATTAGAAGCAGATCAATATAATTTTCCCGAAGGATACTTAAATAGACAAGTAGTTGTCCAGGTATCTGGTGATACCAATAGCGATGCAAGTCTGCTGAGATCATTGGGCGAACGAGTGACGGATGGCAATACCTCTGCAAATATTGAACAGGTTCTTACATCTAATCGTAAGCCTGCTGTCTACAAAGGCAAAAGCTCAAAGGATGGTCTACAGATTGTAGTTACTGTGCCATTAAGCAGCATTATGGCAACTAATTTCATACAAGAAAATAATAGCGATATTCAGGCACTTGTCGGCCAAATTGTTTATACACCAGAATTCTACAACGTTACTCCAGTCACCTCATTGACAAACTTTAATGATTATGAAACATACTTTGAAGTTGTAGAAAACGAGGTGCGTTCTGGCGATCAACTTCAGATTTTAAATAATACATCAAACTTGCCACCAACACTGGGTGATATTGCTGACTTACCAGTAATATTTGACACAACTAATACTACCAGTACACTAAAGGGTTCATTCTTCTTCAGGAAGTCAGACTATCAAAAGTATTTTGGCAATGTGTATTTAACTGGTGATTTAGTTGCTAGCGAAGTAAATACCTCATCCTATGCAATCATGCCGTGGACCATTCAATCTGTGATGGCGCGTCCTGCAACTAATGAACTAGAGATTACTTCAACAGTTTTTAAAAGTACTCTCACTCTCTACACTCCATATGAGCAGTATCGATTTATAGTTTTCCCTGCCAATAGTTTTACGTATCAAGACGTAGACATTGATTCTGATGGGAATTATCCGCACCAGGCACTGATTCCAGGTGAGACTGCTTGGCAGACAATCAATCTAGATATTGATCCATTCATTGATCAAATCTTTATAGTGGGCAGAACTCTTTCATATGGAGATTTATTTTCATGTAGTTGCCCTGCTCATATTAAAGGCAAACTGCGTCAGCCAGAAACATTTGACAGTGACACTGGAAAAATCAACAGACAGTCAAGATATCCAGCACCAACAGCGAAAAGCCCTAGTTCATTTGATATTGAAGGGATTGCTCAGGCTACAGGTATTATCGAAAGCTGGGCGACTGAACTATATAAGAAAGGTTTCAAAGTATGTAAGCATTCAATTGCTGCCATGTTTATCAATAAGATTCGAGTGCAAGAGCCAAACACTTTTCCTAGTATTGAAAGCCGTTTGAAGTTTGAAGAGAAACTTGCAAAAGAAATTCAGGAAGTAGGTGATGAATTCCTTGAGCAAATGAAACGATCAGAAATTACTACTGTTGAAATTGTTGCTGCCCTTGCTGAAGCATTAAATCTAGATGACGTAGAACTTGGCTATGTATTCCTTACCAGCAAGTTTTAACAAGGATACAATAGAAAGTAGTGTCAATAGTTGCGCGTGTCTACTTATCAGGATGATTCATACGCTGGCGTAATTGCTGCATTTAATGAACTACGAATTCGTAATAATGCACTGCCACGAGAATATTCGGCTAGTTATGCGGGAATTCGTGATGCAGTTTTAGATATTAGTAAGGAATGGGGAAATATTGGAAGTGGTGATTATCCGGCAGGATGGGTTCCACAATATGACAGTAACGGTAATGTAGTTGGTGGTCAATGGTTAAATTATCCACAAGAAGGAGACTTATGGTTTGATGAACGCCAAGGACGATTAATGGTTTGGATCAATGGTGATTTCCATCAAACCAACGGTGCTGATCAATTAACAGTAATTTCTGATACACAACCTAATCAAGCAATTGATGGTGCTCTTTGGTACCAAGGAAGCACACAAAGTCTGTATTTATATACAGGTGCTCAGTGGACCTTGGTCAGCTCAACTACAATCAACACAGAACAGCTAGCTTTAGCTTCAACAACAATTACTGATCTTGCTGGAATTCCTACAGGATTTCCTTCATCTACAGGTGTTGACACACAGAAAGAACTAAATGCATGGTCTATTGATACTTTAGAATTCCTGAATACCAGAATAGATACTGCATCTGCTAATACTGGCGTAACAATCACAGTCAGCTCCACTACTCCTACTATTACAGGTGACGGAGAACTTTGGTATAACAGTTCGACACTTCAACTGTATGTAAGTTCTGGAAATCAGTGGGTGACATCAACTCCAGACTTTAGTCAAGAGACAGAGTTTACAACTTTGCAATCACAAGTTACGGCACTATCGACTAGTACATCAACACAAATTAGTGGGATTGATACTAGAGTTACTACTCTTGAAAATGCGGTTCCAACTACTTATTCATTAACTACACCATCCGGGCTTCAGTTGTTAGACAGTACCGGAACTCAAAGCAATGTATCAATTACATCCGCAGGTGGAACCACAGTAACTTTTGGATCGAATACCATTAGTTTTGATTCTTCGACTTTGCAAAGCAGTATCACAACACTACAAAATGATATTACTACAAAAGCAAATCAGACAGCTTTGAATGCTGTAGAAACCGCAAGCACTACCGCAGACACTACTCTTCAGTCAAATATTAATACAAATACTGCATCAATTTCGGCTTTATCTACAACAGTTTCAGGCTTACCAACAACTTCAGATTTAAACAACTATTTACTACTTACAGGCGGAACTTTATCTGGTCCACTGAATATGGGTGGACAATTAATTAATCAAGTAGCTACTCCATTTTTAGGGACAGATGCAGCAAATCGACAATATGTAGATGACTTTAAAACTTTTGCGGCATCTACCTACGCAACCATTAGTGGGTCTAGTTTTGCAAATCTATCAATAACTACTAGTGATACAGCTATTGCAGGTATTGATTTTAGTTCTTCTACAACATCCAGCCAGAAAGCATTAAAGCTTGCTAGTGATTCAAGCAATACAGTTACGTTTGGATCTACTGCGTTTGATGATGAACTTGCTTGGGACTTTAGCAGTACTGAAGATTTTTGCTGGAAACATTCTACAAATGGTAAGCAACTGAGTGTACGCAGTTCTGGTGTTTATGCCGATGAGCTTTTTATCACTGATTTTGTTGTTGATGCTAATGGCAATGAAACTCTTGTCAACACCGTTGATGTTAAGACTAAATTCAGTACATTAACAACGGCACTTCAAGGAGTTAGATCTGCACTGAATAATAATACTACTTATTCAGGATTTAAAACGGACGCACTTGTGGCTTTAGCAAGTATCTAGAGCATGAACGAAGCGTGCCTATTATTTTACATACTGGAAAACAATTAGCACGCTAAAATTTATTTAGATTGTAATAATTAAATGTTCCATAAAGACGATTTTGAAATTCCTTTGGAATCCCAATTGCGGCTTAGAGTTATTGCTGATGAAGTCAACGAATGTACTGACATCGAAGAATTACAAAAACAATTAATTATATCTGCCAGATTAGTAATGACTTATCAAAATATTCTTAATCGAATATTAAAAGAACAGATCATGAAAAACCTTGGAGACTTTAATGCATTATTGGAATCAGAAGACAAGTTAAAATAATGAAAGATGTCGTGTAATAACAGATGCCATCAGTAGGTGACACTAAAATTGAATTCGGTCGTTCGTGGGTTTATCTTCAACCCGGTGGACAAGGCCCTAGCACTTGGCGTTTGACAGGTGACGATAACGCCAGTAGCCCAGGTACAGACACTTCAGAGTTGCTATTTACAGCAACAATGGCTTCTGGCAACGTAGCATCAATTGGGTCTCTTTTGTACCTAACTAGTAATGGTCAAGCTGCTTTAGCAGATGCATCGGCACTTACTACTGCACGGGTTGCAGGGGCTGCAACCACTGCTGCAACAAGTGGTACAACAGTAACTTACACTAGTTCTCTACCAATTACATCTATTGCTGCTGCTAGTGTAGTTGATGGTTCTCCATCAAATTTAATTCCAGGTGCACTGTACTACCTGAGTTCTACGGTACCAGGAAACTATACAACTACACCCGATACAAGCACTTCAGGATCTATTCTCATTCAAGTTGGTGTAGCACTGGACACGAACGAAATGAACATTGAAATTTCTGCACCTTTGGTAATTTGACATGGCTGACAGAAGAATTACTGTTTTAAATCCTGCGGGTTACCAAGAAGTTCTACAATCAGCAGATCGCTTGTTTGTAGATTCCCCTTCACAGTTCTTAGGGGCTAATTTTACTCAGAATGTAAATTTTACAACTGGTGTATTTACTGGTAACATCACAATCAACGGAACTCCTAGTGCTAATACTGACGCAGCCACTGTTCAGTTTGTAAATAGTGCTATTGATACAGTTGAATTAACTGCTCAGCTTCCAGTCTTTATAGACAATCAAGTCATTAAGATTAATGATGGAGATACTACGGATAAAGGCATTGTCCGCTTTGCAACTAATGCAGAATCTTTAGCAGGTTCCGCAGTTCAGGCAGCAGTCACGCCAGATCAGATGGTCTTTGCGTTAAATGGTGTTGTTGTTGCCGGTGTAGCGCCTATACAAGTAAGCGAAGCAACTGACAATAATTTTTCAATTACAGTAGACTACGCAACATCTAGTGCCAGCGGTGTAATTCAGTTTGCTACGAACGCTGAATCATCAGCTGGAACAATTGAAACGGTAGCAGTTAATCCACTGCAAGTAAAAACGGCGATTGATCAAATCCCTTATGCGACGGATACAGCGCGAGGTGAAATCCGTATTGCCACTTCAACTGAATTGGCTGCAGGCACAAATAACACAACTGCAGTTACTCCTGCTCAAGTTAACCAAGTAGTAGGCCAAGTTGCTGTAACTACCAATCTTCCACTGACTGTCCAACAAACAGGTACAGCATTTGACTTTGACATTAATTATGCAAGTCAAACTACAGACGGCATTATTCGTATTGCAACCTCTGCTGAAATGACAGCAGGGACATCAACAAACACTGTCGTTACTCCAAGCGCACTTGAAACGAGATTAGGTGGATTGCAAATAGTTGATGGATCAACTACAGTCAAAGGCCTTGTACGCCTTGCTACTAATTCAGAAACTATTACTGGTACAGAAACACTTGCTGCAGTAACACCTGTTTCACTACGTACAGCTTTAGATGACGCAAATTATTTACTTGATGGCGGAAGTTATTGATTAGAATATAAAAAGGATTGTTATCCAGTAGTTATAGGTTATTACCATGAAAATTCAGTTAAAGCGCTCTAATGTGCTGACAGGTGGTTTGGCTAAAGAACCTACCGCAAGTCAACTTGAATATGGCGAACTTGCTGTTAACTACAGTACAGATGATCCAGCAATCTTTTTGAAAGATAGCAACAATAATATTATTCGAATTAGTGGCGTCGGTAATATTGCTGATGATGGACAAGTTGAACTTCCAGCATCTACAACTCCTCCCGCTAATCCTTTGTCTGGAAATCTCTGGTTTAACTCAGATGAAGGACGTCTCTATATCTATTACACCGACACAGATACTTCACAGTGGGTCGATGCCAGTCCTGACAGCTGGGATCCCTCAAGCTACCCAGATGTAACAGACAATACTCAGCAGTCTGGAACATTAGATGATCGCTATTTAATGCTGAATTCAGCAAATGATCCTGTCACTGGTGGCTTGAACATTACTGGAGGCAACGTCGGCATCGGGACGACTAGTCC